>OQVT01000995.1_pt1 | contig 17394 bp, 20 predicted proteins | sample 1691561 | NCBI WGS metagenome assembly OQVT01 (sample SAMN03418260, study PRJEB22391) | human gut metagenome | biome: human-gut; feature: organic feature; material: feces | host: Homo sapiens | place: Tanzania | collected 2013-01 | reverse complement strand
GATAGATACTATCGTATTGATATTAAACATGTAAAAGACAGCGACGGATTTTTAACCGATTATACTTGGTGGTACGATGCTGCTACCGATCAGCATATATTCATTTTTGGAGACAGTGAGGTATATACTCCTGAAGATAGTTCACCTGATTGGGAAACGGATTCAGAAGATACTGCACGAGAATGGTGGGACAATTATGTCGGCCCGTATGAAGATGACGAGTTAGACGAAGGACTTTTTAATAAAATTGACGCCATTGCAGTCAAGTGAAAGCAAAACCAAATCACAAATCGCTTCGAATCCTACTCAAGAGAAATATTTGTTGAGCGTTGAGCGTCAGCAAAAGGTGAAAGAGCAGTTATATGTGTTCTTGCTTCAGAAGCGTGAGGAAAACCAACTTTCGAAAGCGTTCACAGCATACAACACAAAGATGCTTAATCCCCCAACTGGAGGTAAAGCTCCTACAAAACCTGTGAAAACGAATGTAGCAATTATTGCTTTTGTGATAGCGTTGCTGATTCCAATGATTATTGTGTTCATTGTCAGTAATATGGATACTACTATTCGTTATCGAAAAGATGTGTCATCGTTGTCTCTTCCATTCCTCGGTGAATTGCCACTTTCGTACAAGCGCAGAAAAGGCATATTTGGGTGGTTCCATAAGCAGAAGGACATTCGCACAATTGTGGTACAAGAAAAGAATGGCAACTCCATTAATGAGGCGTTCCGTGTACTTCGCACCAACTTGGAATTTATTACTGGTAAGGAAGGAAAGAACAAGCGAATCATGTTTACATCATCAAACGCAGGTTCAGGTAAGACCTTTATTTCCATGAACCTTGCCACATCTTTTGCCATTAAGGATAAGAAGATTTTGGTGATTGACCTCGACTTACGTAAGGCTTCGCTTCTTTTTTAATACCACTCCAACTAAATGTCTTATCCATAGTTGATAGACCTCCTACTTTGTCTCCTTATGTAATGTCTTTTGATTACACTTCGGACAATATTTCATAAGCTCTAATCGCTTTGCACTATTTTTTTTGTGACTGGTTGTATAGTTTCTTGATAAGCATACACTACATGCTAGTATTACTTTATCTTCTTTAGCCATAACGAAAAGAACTCCTTTTTTGCCCTATAACTTTATCATAAGCATTATACCTAGTCAAATGGAGATTTCCGCTATATTTCACAAGTCTAGAATGCAAAGAAATTTAAGCCAATTTCTTCATCATGTTTTCTTCCAACTTGACCATCCATTAATGTAATAACCATCTCGCAAGTAGCACTAATTACTGCTTTATTTAAATGACCACCAAAGGCATGACCTTTTTCATCAGCAGCAGTTAAATGTAAATGAATATACGGTTTACCATTCATCTCTGTAATTGTTCCAATTAATGCTGTAATTTCTGCAGCCATCTCAAAATGATTGCTGTAATACTTCTTTTCATCTACTTTATATACGCCCACAGTAAAATCATTCGTCGCACCCAGCGCGCTGACGCCGGCGAGTTTTATGTTTTCTTTCAAGGCTATTTCTTTCAGCTTTTCGAGAATTTCTTCTCCCTTGTCTATTCTTGCTACTATCTTGCTTCCAAATCTTCTGTAATCCATATTAACTCCTTTTCTATCGCCCGCAAATTACAGCTCCAGCTGCATTTGAATGTGCGGTATGCCGTCCTCCAGAAATTCCTCCGACGTCTGCCGGAAGCCGTGCTTCTCGTACAGCGAACGCGCATAGACCTGCGCTTCAATGGTGATTTTATTCGCATTCAGATATATCCTCGCCACGTTGACAGCGGCCTCTACGATTTTGCTGCCAAGCCCGCACCGCCGCCTGACCGCGATAACGCGCCCCAGCGCCGCCGTCGGGAACAGCACACCCTGCGGCACGACCCGCGCATAGCCCTCGATCCCGCCGCCGTCCTCCAGTCAGAGATGGTACGCGGTGCGATCGGCATCGTCCACCTCCTGATATGGGCACTTCTGCTCCACAACGAAAACAGAAACACGCAGCTTATATATCTCAAACAGCTCCTCCGCGCTCAACTCGGAAAAGTGTTTTACGACCAGTTCCATTCATACCTCCGCAAATTCCGCCCTGCCTGCATTGCCGCAGGCGCGCGGTTCATCTGCCTCTGCATTTTTTCCTTCTCGGCCAGTGCTCCTCATATCAGCTCGCATATAGCCACCAGTTGTCAATCTTTTCAATTCTGCCATTTTTTTAAGCATTGCATTTCTAAAGACGTCTTCGGTACCCATCGTTTTTCCATTACCCTCTTCTAATAGTGTCTCTACTCTATTTAATACATCAAACTGTATCTTAGCTTTCTCTCTTTGATGGCCGCTATTGGAAATGGTGAGATTACTAATTCTATATTGGAAGACAGGTACTTGCGTGTTAGCTACTCCGCTATCTTTGGCAAGAACATAGCTCGTCAGGTCATCGCTGCCCCATGCCATAGGCATTTTCACATAGCCATTAATATGCACTAAAGCGGTACGTTTAAACACCCAGTCGCCAATATACTGCTGTCGGCAATTACGCAATCGGCCACTGATCATCGAATACATTCCTTCCCTTTCCGGTCTTGGCTCTTGCATACCTGTTATCATTGTATTTTCATCTATGATCTCAGTCATGCCATGATAAACATTAAGGCATGGATGTTTATCCATGAGCTTAGAGTATTCTTCCAAACAGTTAGGAAGGAGACGGTCATCATCGCCCATGCAAATGACATAATCGCCTTTTGCGTAACCTAAGCATATATTCCAATTGTCGACAACATTTAGAGCACCACAATTCTTCTCATTGCGATAATATCTAATGCGCTTGTCATCAAACTGCTCAACTATAGATTTCAAGTCTTCTGGCGAAGCATCATCAACAATGATCAACTCAAAATCCTTATAAGTCTGGGCTAAACAACTCTCAATTGCCTCATACAAGAATTTCTGCTTGTATGCAGGTATTGTAATGGAAAACTTCATTATTTCAGGTATTTATTCTTAGACAGCATCAAAGGAAGTGCCACACCTATCAAAAAATATAAAACAAACCATCCTTTCGCTGAATAATCAGTGATTACAGGGAATTCTGCCAATCTAGCTATTGGAAGTTGGTTCATCTGAATGATAACCAAGCTAACAAGTTTAAATGAAAGGAAATGCCATGTTAATATAGTCAAAGTATTATTCCCGATGTATACCAAAACGCGAGATGTGAAATTATTAGATTTTACGACTTTTTGTGACAAATAGAATGTAGCCAAAATGCCACTTGTGGCAACCAGTACGTACGGAACAACTTGCCACCATTTAAAATCCAACATACTCGACCTTACAAAGCTCGCACCAATTGTAACTAGAACAACACCTATAAATAAACAATAGCTGTTTTTATGGATAGTAAAATCCATTTTTTTATACGCATATCCAAGCACAAAGAAAAGGGTTGCGAAGGATTCCCGAGCTCCTATATAAAAGTAAGGCATTTTTATATCTAAAAAGGATAGCACAATTGTAAGCACAAGCATTATTGCCCCCCCCAGAATTGGAGATTTAATATACTTAATAATAGCAAAACCTACGATAGAACCGACAAATAACGAGCGGAGGAACCAATATCCTCCTAATAATTGTTCATTATCTGTCATCTTTGTAATTATATAGAGCAATTTCCTCGCAAAATCACTATAATCATATAAGGATGAGACATGTCCTTGAAAACCATATTGCCCATTATAAATGTTTAAAGCATAAAAGACATTATGTAGCGCAAGAAACACTACGCTCCATTTCACAAATGGCTTATATAGACCCTTTATTCGCTTTTGGGTGAATTGCATCGGACATGCCAAATACTTTTCTTTAAAGCAATAGCCCGCAAAGAAAAAGAACAAGGGCATATGAAACATGTTTATCCATCGGCTTCCATATTCAGAAAACCATGTGTGAGCCAACACCATAAACATTATTGCAAATGCTTTGGCTACTGAAATTGAATTGTCACGCATGTATTATAAAAGTATTATTGAATAGCTAATGATGACTTGTTAATATGCAGGTCACAGACATAAAGTAGCATAACCCATACAATATTTTGGGCAGGCGTAATACATGGGAAAATCATTATTGACATAGCTCCTGCATACATAACAAACATCCTCACATAAAGGGGAATCATCTTTTTCATTGTGAAGAACAACTTGCCCAACATGTAATAGCATACACAAACATAAATAAACCCGCGCTCAAATATTTGCCCTACAAATCCAACATCTGTGGTATATATACCGAAAAAAGTACGAAGTTTGTACATATGGATGCCATATTGGCTGGCTGCATCAGGCAATCCATAACCAAACAAAAAAGTAAGCGGTGTTTGTATACTCTCTCCCCATAGTAATGATGCGGCCAACAGTCTGACATTATCCTCGTTACTATCTTCTTGAGTTTGTTCGGCTAACTTGGAGAACAAAACATCATAATAAGCATAAAGACCAGCTATGAGCACTAACCCAAACAACAACGCTGCCACATTAATTTTCTTTTGTCCCATAAACATGGAGCAGAATATTGTCAATATACAAGCGAACATCACCTGTCGCGTAAGTGTCAAATAGATGGATGCAAGCATAAGTCCAATAAACACGACCAACTTAGGATTAACCTTATTGCGTACCCAAACCCACATAGCAAATAATATAGGGGCCGTATAATAACCATTTTGGTGCATACGGAAACGCCAAAGTCCATTTCGTTGTTCAGCAGCCTCTACAGCCTTCTTTTCTATCATTACATCTGGAGACATCGTTCCAAAAGGAGCATTAGGATAAGTAAACTGCTGCACAATCTGAATGCCCACAAGAAATAGTGCTATCAAAAAAAAGACCTTCAATATCGTTATTTCTTGAATTTTATATTTGTGCAATAGAAAATATATGATCCATGTTGACTGCGATAACAACAACACAAAACTACGACTTGGTGGTTGAGAATATAATGACCAGGAATTAAAAATAGAAATAAACGGTATCCACATTAATAATAGAACCAACGTGCGAAAATGGCATAGCGTATTATTAGGCCTATGACATATTAAATAACCCAACAACCCAAAAGAGATGACTTTAATAAACCAGCCACCATAAGTAGAGTTCCAATTGATATTTTCTAGACCCGAAGTAACTAAAACTATATAACCTATTAATAATAATAAAGCTATACGTTGCTTAACTACGTCATTCTTATTCTTCAATTGTGTAAGCATATCTCATCTGCGGATATTACCAATAACATCCATTTTCAACCTTTTCTGCACCCTTCGGTTTTTCCGACTCCAACGGACGAATCCAATAGTCGTTTATATATTTAGAATACTTAGGTTGATCTTTTATCCATCTTTCTCCGTATACACCAAAAAGCATCTGCGTCCATCCAGCAAGATGAACAGCTTGTTTTCCCATCCGCTTTACATGGGCAGCCAAACACATTCCATAGGCACCACAACCAATCAAAGCTATATCAAAATCCAATTTTGAGATTTCGTCTTTCATATACTTTAAAGCGTCAAACCATGTATCGAATCTTTCATCCTGTTGATCCGAAATAGTTTGTACAGCCTTAACAGTAAGTAACTCCTTGAATTCTGGCAATACATCAGGATTATCAAAAAGTTTATCCCGATTATGATCATATTGGTATCGGATCGAATCAACAAAGGGATGAACCACCAAGACTTTCTTTCCCTTTAAATACATTGACCATGGATTCTTCCACATAAAAGGTGCGTAATATCCGTCCAAATCAACATTGACGCAATTCAAATATTTATCTATGTATTTTTCACCATAAATATACGAAGCCAAGATATCAATCTCTTTCATGTCTGAAAGCATCAATTCATAGAACTCTTCACCTAACTGCAATCTGTTAGGGAAAAAACCGGAATTTCGACATAATGCTTCTAGAATGTTTTTATTGTAAAAAGATACACGTCCGTGCAAAATATCAGACAAGTATGCCTTTAATGGATAATTATGCTTAGTTTCATACGCACAAACGACCCCTAATTCCACAGTGCCAAACTTTGCGCACATTAAAGGCTCAAAAGGCATTGAGCTTAACCTATTATAAATGTAATCATTAGCATCTTGACCTTCTTTCTGTACATAATCATTGCATATAGCAAAAGGCTCTTGCGCATAAAAACGCTTTACTGCATTAAGCAGTTTCAATTTTAAGTCCATGTCTTAACAATTAAATGTTTTCAAACCCTCGGTTATATTCCAGTTAGGCCTTGAAATAAAACCGTCAATATCAACTCTCTTTATCTTCTTTCCCGTGTCTCTAGCTGGCGTACCTGCCAAAACAGAATATGGAGAAACATGAAATTCTTTATTCACTAATGAATTAGAAGACACTATTGTCCAATCGGAAAGTTGACTTCCCTTTAAAACTGTAACATTTTGGCATAGCCATACGTTGTCACCAATTATTATTGGTTTCGTTTCTCTCTTTTCAATATTCTTTTCCATATCAAACAGCTTATGGTGATCCGTGTCATCGATAGAAACATTCCAAGAACATGAGAAGAAATTCCCTATGGTTATTTTCTCAAAGCAATGAATAGTTACGTTTCCGGTTATTCCAAAGTTCTTTCCTACAGACAAGATTCCGTTTTTCCCAATAGTTAAAGACACCCCATTACCAATCACTCCCGAACCTTTGAATATTATTTTACCGAAATTTGATACACTAATACCTGTTTGAGTCAGAATAGAGTTTTCGTTCTTAACGCCAAGTTTTAGCATTCCAAATTTCACCATTTCAATTTTTACGTCCAAGACCCAAGTACCATAGCCATCTATTCTACCTGGATGATAAAGGAGAATGGGCAAATGAATTGCTTGCTTAAAAGGAAGATTTTTAAAATTAAAATAGATCGTCCTTAACCAGCTAACCTTACAGAAAAGCCTTATACTACGAATTATTCTCATGTTTAACCTTTAATTTTATTAAAACCTTATTTCTCATGCTCTCAGACAAACCTAAAAAGAAAATAACAATAGCGATGTAAACTGCAGATAAAATACACTTAACGATTGTCAATAAAATAGTATCTGGAAGTAAGAATGAAATAGCCATGGGTACCAACAAGCCAACCATTGTTATATAGGCAATCGGCACCAATGTCTTTTTTATAAATGTTGTTATAGAAAAACCTGTATATCTTCTCAAGATCAACAAATCTATGCATAAATTAATTGGAAGAGCCGTAAGAGTAAAACAATAGCTGACTATTGGATTTGCTCCCAATTTAATTACCATATAAACAATTGGGAAATTCAAGAAATTTACAATGGCCGTTGTACAATTTGGCAATTTCATTTTTCCGACAGCATGTATGCCCATACCTACAGGCGCATCTATGGAACAAAGAAATGTATAAATTAACGTTATTCTTACAAATGAAGAGCTATAATCCGGCACTTGTCCTAACCATATGAATAGTAACTTATCGACATAAATAAAAATTGGAATGATAGGACATAATAATATCAATGAGCAATATTTTGAATTGTTAACTATCAAATGGGACATATCTGCAATCTTTCCTTGAGCATAGTATTTCATTATCTGCGGTTGTGATGCCATTTGAAAATTAGAATAAAATTGCTGTACCAAATTGTTAACCTGTAAAGCAACTCCTCGCGATGCATTCACGATAGTTCCAAAAAAGATGTTTAGCAATATGTTAATACCATAATTGTTCAATACGCCAGAGAATCCTCCAATCATGTTCCAACTAGAATAAGAGAACATCTCCTTAAATAAATCTCTATTTAGAGAGAGCTTGGTCCGTATTTTAATGAATCATAAAGAAGCAGAGATTAAGTGGTTTGGCTCGAGAAGCTACATTGATCAGAATTATGCAGATGTATACCAGAACTTTTTCGAGATCGTCGATGCAAAGTGTCTGGACGATAATATGGAAGAACTTGCTTCCCAGGTGGATGTGATCTTTACTGCAACGCCACAGGGATTCTTAGCAGGGGTATTGAATGAATCTATTTTAAGTAAGGTCAAGATCGTTGATCTGAGTGCAGATTTCCGTATCAAGGATGTGGCTACCTATGAGAAATGGTACAAGATTGAGCATAAGAGTCCGCAGTTTATTGAGGAAGCGGTATACGGATTGTGTGAAATCAACCGTGACAAAGTGACAACGGATACACGTCTTGTTGCGAATCCGGGATGCTATACAACCTGTTCCATCCTGACAGCATATCCTTTAGTTAAAGAAGGAATCATTGATCCGGATACGCTGATCATCGATGCAAAGTCCGGAACATCCGGAGCCGGAAGAGGCGCTAAGACTCCGAATCTGTTCTGTGAAGTCAATGAGAGCATGAAAGCATATGGTGTGACAACGCACCGTCATACACCGGAGATCGAGGAGCAGCTTGGTTATGCAGCCGGTAAGGAGATCGTTGTCAACTTTACACCGCATCTGGTTCCAATGAACCGCGGTATTCTTGCAACGGAGTATGCGACTTTGAATAAGAAGGCAGACGGTACCTATCCGACTTACGAGGAGATTAAGGCAGTATACGATAAATATTATGCAAAGGAACGTTTTGTACGAGTCCTGAAAAAAGGCGTATGTCCGGAAACCAAGTGGGTAGAGGGCAGCAATTATGTGGATGTCAATTTTGTGATTGACGAGAGAACGCACAGGGTTGTCATGATGGGCGCTTTGGACAATCTGGTCAAGGGTGCAGCAGGACAGGCCGTACAGAATATGAATCTTTTGTTTGGACTGGATGAGGCAGAAGGATTGAAGATGGTTCCGATGTTCCCATAAAGGCGAGATTAAAAAAGTGGAAGTACAGGTAATAAAAGCAATGAAAGAAATCACATACAACATTCGGGTAATGACAGAAGAAGATTATGAGCAGGTTTATGCGCTTTGGATGGGAATCCATGGATTCGGTATCCGTTCGATCGATGATTCAAAGGAGGGCGTCAGCCGCTTCTTGAAGAGAAATCCGACGACGAGTATGGTTGCGGAAAGCGATGGTAAGATTGTCGGTGCGATCCTTTGCGGACATGACGGACGAAGAGGATGTCTGTATCATGTGTGCGTGCATGAGGATTATCGCAAGCACGGAATCGGCAAGGCGATGGCGGTAGCGTGTATGCGTGCATTGCAGGAGGAGCAGATCAATAAGGTCAGTCTGATCGCATTCAAAAGCAACGAACTTGGTAATCATTTTTGGAAGGAAGCCGGATGGTGCTTCCGTGAGGACTTGAATTACTATGATTTCCCACTGAATGAGGCGAATATCACAAGATTTAACCAATAAGAGTCCTACGACTTTGTTGTGATAAATATAGAGCAGAAAGAGAGATAGAGTTATGAGTGAGAATATGGATGCAGTCATGGAAAAAGCGCAGGTCTTGATCGAGGCGCTGCCGTACATCCAGCGTTTTAACCGCAAGATCATTGTTGTAAAATACGGCGGATCGGCGATGGTGGATGAACAGTTGAAGGAACATGTTATTCAGGATGTGACATTGCTTAAGTTGGTAGGCTTTAAGCCGATCATCGTACATGGTGGCGGCAAGGAAATCAGCAAGTGGGTCGCAAAGGCTGGTATGGAGCCGGAATTTATCAACGGACTGCGTAAGACAGATGAGCCGACGATGGAGATTGCGGAGATGGTATTAAACCGTGTTAACAAGTCTCTTGTTAAGATGGTTGAGGAACTCGGTGTCAATGCGGTCGGTATCAGTGGCAAGGACGGCGGTCTTCTTAAGGTTGACAAGAAGCTGTCTGATGGACAGGATATCGGATATGTCGGCGAGATCAAGGAAGTGAATCCGAAGATCCTCTATGATCTGTTGGAGAACGATTATCTGCCGATCGTCTGCCCAATCGGACTCGATGATAATTATGAGACTTACAATATTAACGCGGATGATGCAGCCTGCGCGATCGCGCGTGCGGTATCCGCAGAAAAGCTTGCATTCCTGACGGATATCGAGGGTGTATATAAGGATCCAAACGATAAGTCTACACTAATTTCTGAACTTACGGTATCAGAGGCAAGAGAACTGATCACAGACGGATATATCGGTGGCGGAATGCTTCCGAAGTTAAATAACTGTATCGATGCCATCGAGAACGGTGTATCGCGTGTACATATCCTGGACGGTCGAATTGCACACTGTCTGTTACTTGAGATCTTTACCAACAAAGGAATCGGTACTGCAATCCTAGGTGACAGTGACAATCGTTTTTATAACGAGGATAAGTAGTTTGGAAAGGAAGTTTGAAGATGAATAAACAGGAATATATTGATAGCGCGGAGCAGGAGTTATTACATACCTATAACCGTTTCTCTCTGGTGCTTGATCATGGTGAGGGCGTGTATTTATACGACACAGACGGAAAGCAGTATCTCGATTTCGCAGCAGGCATCGCGGTATGTGCGCTCGGATATGGCAACAAGGATTATAACGATGCATTGAAGGAACAGGTGGATAAGCTGCTTCATACATCCAACCTCTATTATAATGTACCGACGATCGAGGCTGCAAGGAAGGCACTTGCAGCAAGCACAATGGATCGCGTTTTCTTTACGAACAGTGGAACAGAGGCAATCGAGGGAGCCATCAAGGCTGCCAAGAAATATGCTTTCACAAGAGACGGACACGCGGGACATGAGATTATTGCGATGAATCATTCTTTCCACGGAAGAAGCATCGGAGCATTGTCTGTGACCGGAAATGCACATTATCAGGAGCCGTTTGAGCCGCTGATGCCGGGGGTAAAATTTGCCGATTTCAATAATCTAGACAGTGTAAAAGCACAGATTACCGACAAGACCTGTGCGATCATTATGGAGACGGTTCAGGGAGAGGGCGGTATCTATCCGGCCGAGAAGGAGTTCCTTGAGGGTGTCCGCGCGCTCTGTGACGAGAAGGATATCTTACTGATCCTCGATGAGATCCAGTGTGGAATGGGACGTACCGGAGCCATGTTTGCATGGCAGAATTATGGCGTAAAGCCTGACATTATGACTTGTGCCAAGGCACTTGGATGCGGCGTGCCGGTAGGAGCATTCTTTATGACGCAGAAGGTTGCTGACAAGTCACTTGCACCGGGAGATCACGGTACAACGTACGGTGGTAATCCATTTGTCGGAGCAGCCGTATCAACGGTATTTGATCTATTTGAGAAGCAGAAGATTCTCGACAATGTGCATGAGGTTGCACCTTATCTGGAGGAGAAGCTGGATGCACTTGTTGCAAAATACGATTTTCTGACGGCAAGACGAGGCATGGGACTGATGCAGGGACTGGTATGTAAGCTTCCGGTTGGTCAGGTATCTGCCAGGGCTTTGGAGCAGGGGCTGATCATCATTACAGCAGGAGCCGATGTGATCCGTATGGTTCCGCCTCTGGTGATTGAGAAGAAGCATGTTGATGAGATGACCCAGAAACTGGAGAAGGCATTACAGGCGGTAAATGCATAGAAGAGAATGCAACAGGATAACTTTGTTTCAAAGAATCGTTGCTGCGTGTGAAACATGACATAGACAAGATCGTCATCCCGATGGGAAGGAAGACGATCTTGTTCTTTTTATTGAAATATACTTGTAATAATTGTAAAAAGTCGTTAAAATAGAGATTGCATTGAGACTTCCTCTACGCATGCCGGAGAGGAGACGAATATGAAAAATAGAATAAAAGCGTGTGTGATTTCTTTTTGCATTTTACTGTGTGGCTGCGGAGCTTCAGATACAGGGGCTTATCTTCTGGCAACCCAGGAAACGGAATCACAGATACCGACGGAGAGCGAGGCCTTGGTTCCTGACACGGAAGTCGTGTCGGAGGGGAAAGAGGCGCCGCTTCTTGTGTATGTCTGTGGGGAAGTGATGACACCGGGAGTGTATGAACTTGCTGCAGGTGCCAGAGTGTGTGATGCGGTGGAGGCTGCGGGTGGCTTTACGAAGAAGGCAAGCAAAGATTACTGGAATCTGGCGGAACCTTTGACGGATGGGCAGATGATCTCTTTTCCAACGAAGGAAGAGGCTGCTGAGCGTGAAAAGTATGACACATCAGATGCAGATACGGATAGTCAGGCAGACAGGACAGTAGCTGATGAGGCAGATGCAGGCGGCAGAATCAACATCAATACCGCAGGGGTCGATCTCCTTACAAAATTATCCGGAATCGGACAGACGCGGGCAGAGGCAATTATTGCATACCGCGATGAGCATGGGAGTTTTTCCAGGGTGGAGGACATCATGAAGGTGTCTGGTATCAAGAACGCGCTTTTTGAAAAAATGAGAGACGACATAACAGTCGATTGAGGTGTGAGATGGCAAAGAAAGTTCTCGTAGTTGATGATGAGAAGTTAATTGTGAAGGGAATCCGATTCAGTCTGGAACAGGATGGCATGGATGTGGATTGCGCATACGATGGAGAAGAGGCGCTTGCGATGGCACGTGCCAATGAGTATGATATGATTCTTCTTGATATTATGCTGCCGAAGATGGATGGATTCGAAGTGTGTCAGGCAATACGTGAATTTTCGGATATGCCGATCGTGATGCTGACCGCCAAGGGCGACGATATGGATAAAATCTTAGGTCTTGAATACGGTGCGGATGACTATATCACGAAGCCTTTTAATATCTTAGAGGTGAAGGCACGAATTAAGGCAATCATGCGCCGCACATATGGACCGCGTGAGAAGAAGGAGGTTTCTTCTGTCATCGTCAAGGGAGATCTCCGGCTGGATTGTGACAGTCGCAGACTTTTTATTCATGATAAGGAAGTGAATCTGACGGCAAAGGAATTTGATCTGTTGGAACTCCTTGTGAAGAATGAGAACAAGGTGTATAGCAGAGAGGATCTGCTTGGTCTTGTCTGGGGGAAGGATTATCCGGGAGATGTGCGAACGGTCGACGTACATGTCAGACGTCTTCGTGAGAAGATTGAGGCGAACCCGAGCGAGCCGAAATATGTTCACACAAAGTGGGGTGTGGGCTACTACTACAGTCAGAAGTAGAATACGTTGGTAGAAAGGTTATTTCATGCATCGTAGCAAGCAGTTTCTGCAATTTATCAAAAGCTTAAAATTTCGATTGATTCTTTTAATTCTTGTGATCGCGATCGTGCCGAGTCTGATCCTGTCCGCGGGAATCCTGCATTCCTATGCGGCGCGGGCCGTCTTGATCCGCGAGAGCGAGATTTTAAGTCAGGCCAAGATTCTGGCAAATCAGATTGCGACAAGTGAATATATGTCGATGGATGATGCGACAGAAAGCAGTACGATCCAGGCACAGATTGATATGCTTACGACCATTTATGACGGTCGTGTTATTATCGTGGATCAGAATTTTACGGTTTATCATGATACCTACAATCTGGATGATAACAAGATCATTATTGCGGAGGAAGTGGTACGGAGCTTCCGTGGCGAGGATATTACGCATTATGACATGGAGAATCACTATATAGAGATGACGATTCCGATCATTGATCCGAATGATGATACGGATACGGTGCTCGGGGTCATGCTGATCAGTGTGTCGACGGATAATATTCTGTTGAATCAGGCACATTTGCGCCAAATTGCGACCATCATTGTACTGATCGTTGCGATTACGTTTGTGTTCTTCGCAATCCTGCTTGTTCTTCATTTCTTAAAGCCGCTGCAGAAGATTTCGGATGGTATTGCGGCTATCAAGGACGGCTATGGGGATGACTGTCTGCAGGTCAATGATTATTCGGAGACGATACAGATCTGCGAGCGTTTTAACCAGATGTTAAGCCGTATGAAGGTGATGGATGATTCCCGTCAGGAATTCGTATCGAATGTGTCACATGAACTTAAGACACCGCTGACTTCCATGAAGGTGCTGGCGGATTCCATTAACAGTATGCCGGATGCTCCGAAGGAACTCTATCAGGAGTTCATGGAGGATATTACAAATGAAATCGAGCGCGAGACGAAGATCATCAATGATCTGTTATCACTTGTCAAGATGGACAAGGCGGCAGCGGATCTCAATGTCTCTACGATCAATGTCAATGAACTGTTAGAGCAGATTTTAAAGAGATTACAACCGATCGCGGACAAGCAGAAGGTGGAACTTGTACTTGAGAGCTTCCGTCCGGTTACTGCGGAGGTTGATGAGGTGAAGATCACACTTGCCATCACGAACCTTGTGGAGAATGCGATCAAATACAACCGCAATGACGGTGAGGGATGGGTGCATGTATCATTGAATGCGGATCATCAGTATTTCTACCTGAAGGTGGAGGATTCCGGAATCGGTATTCCGGAGGAATCGCTCGAACACATCTATGAACGTTTTTATCGTGTGGACAAGTCACATTCCCGCGAGATTGGCGGAACGGGACTTGGTCTTGCGATTACAAGAAATTCGATCCTGATGCATCGAGGCGCAATCAAGGTGCATTCGGTACTCGGTGAGGGTACGACGTTTGATGTACGTATTCCGTTAAATTATATTGTGTAATGCAGGAGATCCTATGAAGAAAAAAGCATTGATAACGCTGCTGTTATTAGTAATGATGTTACTTTTGGCGGCATGCGGGGACCAGAAGAAAGAGAATAAATGTGTCGCTTTTTATCTGAATGCGGATGTGACGAAGATTGTTCCGCAGGATGTTGAACTGACATCGACAACTCCGACAGAACAGATTCAGGAACTGCTTAAGCTCTTGCAGCAGCAGCCGGAGGATGCGGGACTTCGTCAGACGATTCCGAAGAACATCAAGGTTCTCGGGGTGACAGAGGTCGCATATCAGATTACGGTGGATTTCAGTAAGGACTACTATGAATTGAATCCAACAGAGGAGATTCTGACCCGTGCAGCGATCGCAAAGACATTGTTGCAATTGGAGAAATATCCGTATGTGATGTTTACAGTAGAGTCTAAGCCTCTTGAGACAACTGCCGGAACAACGGTTGGTGCGATGAGTGAGGACAGCTTCCTTGAGAATCCTGGTGAACAGATCAATTCGAGCCAGAAAACAACACTTACTCTCTATTTCTCAAGCAAGGACGGAAGCAAGCTGGTTCCGGAAAAACGAGAGGTGCATTACAGCTCCAACATCTCTTTGGAGAAGCTGGTTATGGAACAGCTGATGGAGGGACCGAAGGCGAAGAAGCTGCTTGCGACGATGCCGGCCGGCACGAAACTGATTACGATTACCGTTGTCGATGGAGTATGTTATGTCAATCTGGATGAGACGTTCCTGAATCAGAATCAGGAGATTTCCGAGCAGGTGGTATTGTATTCCATTGTAGATTCTCTGACGGAACTCTCCAGTGTGAGCAAGGTGCAGATCTCCATCAATGGTGATACGAGCGGAAAATGCCGTTATACCTATGACCTCGCGCCGATGTATGAGCAGGATTTAAGTATGGTAGAGAGTGGAGAGGAAGAGGTGGATTCAACACAGTGAGAAAACGACCGGTCGTTTTGCTTGCGTGTATGTTCCTGATCGGTATCTTATGGAAGCGGACAGGCTTGGGTTTGGTGGTTGGAACAGGCCTGCTGCTTTTCCTTTATGCGACGCCATGGAAGGAGCGGGGAATCCGGTTTATTGCTTTGGCAATCGGGATGCCGGTGATGCTTATGCTTGGAGCATTGTGCTTCGAAAGGCAGGCCGCGTTTCGTGATGCCTATCTCAGCCGGTTATGCGACGGACAGGAGATACGGCTTGCAGGCAAATTATACAAGGTAGAAGAGAAAACCCATTGTTTTTATTATTATCTTACAGATTGTTCCGTGGAACTTTCTGATCAGACAATGCCATGCAATGATGTATTGGCATACGTATCTTCCGACGATGATTCTGTCGGGCAAATCCTTATATTACAGGGAACAATTTCATTATTTGACGAGGCAACGAATGAGGGACAATTCGATGCGCGCTCTTTCTATCGCAGCCAAAAGATTGATTTTGGTCTGTGGGTGGATCAGGTGGAACGCGTGGCAGGAGAACCGGACCAACTTCGCGTATGGCTTGATAAAGTCCGGATGGAACTTGGAATTCCGTTTGCCCGCTATGCGAAGGATGATGGCGTGTTATCTGCGATGCTGCTAGGGGATAAGACGGAGCTTGATAGTGAAATTAAGTCACTTTATCAGACGGCGGGGATCGCACATGTGCTGGCAATTTCGGGACTACATATTTCGCTGCTTGGCATGACACTTTACCGGCTGTTCCGACATCGGTGCGGACTGACGTATCTGTGGGCGGGAAGTGTTGTTGCTACATTTCTTGGCATGTATACCGTGATGACCGGGAACACCGTATCGGCGAGGCGTGCAGCGGGGATGCTCCTTGTCTATCTGTTTGCGGATCTGCTTGGAAAATCCTATGATATGCTCAGTGCACTTGGAATCGTGGTTATGTTGCTGCTTGCTGAGAATCCGTTTCTTGTGGAGAACAGCGGATTTCAGTTCTCGGTCGCAGCGGTCGTCGGGATCGGTGCGGGGCAGGGAGTGCTGGTGCCGTGGGTGAGCAATGATAGAACAATGGAAAAATCGTGCCCGGAAACATTGCAAAAGAGAACAGATCGATTAAGAGGCTGGTGGAGAAAGCAATTATCTGGAATGATGATCAGTCTGTCAATCCAGCTATTCATGATTCCGATTGTGGCGTATTACTATTATGAGATTCCGGTGTATGCAATCCTTCTTAATATTCCGGTTCTGGCATTGGTTCCTTATGTGCTTGGAATTGCAGTTGGAGGAAGTTTTTCTGGTCAGATCGGCTTTCTGCAGCCATTGTCATTTGTCTTGTGCCGCTTGTGTAGCCTTGTGTTGTGTGGTTATCGGTGGCTTTGTGATGTGTCACTTGCATTACCTGGAGCGAGATTCATTACGGGCAGACCTTCTGTGGCAAGAATCGAAGTATATTATGGGGTGCTTGGTGCATTTTATTATGTCCTATGGTGTGGAATGCGGCGCAGAAAAAAGAAAGCGGACGAGGAGAAGTTCCGGTTACAAACGAGAATGCAGGCAGAAAAACCCAAAGCGAATCAACAAAGCAAATCCAGAACATGGACGGTAATAAGAAGACGGCTTGGGTTTGCAACGGGAATTGTAGTTCTTATGATGATCCTTCTTACCAGAGAAAAAAAGGAAGGATAAAGTTTTAATATGCAGAATAGGGAATTTTTTAAGAAACCATTGCATGTATTTTTGCTAGCGATGTTGTGTTGTACATTATGGGGAAGTGCAGCTCCCTTTATTAAATGGGGGTATCAATTATTTGATATTGAAGGAGTACCAAGCACATTAATGTTTGCGGGTATTCGCTTTG
>OQVT01000992.1_pt1 | contig 17401 bp, 16 predicted proteins | sample 1691561 | NCBI WGS metagenome assembly OQVT01 (sample SAMN03418260, study PRJEB22391) | human gut metagenome | biome: human-gut; feature: organic feature; material: feces | host: Homo sapiens | place: Tanzania | collected 2013-01 | reverse complement strand
CTCGGAAACCGACATTGGCATATTTACCCGAAGCATCACGGGCATCATCGGAATAATCAAAATCGCGGTCTCTATATTCATCAGGCAATATAGCTTCCGGAATATTTGTGTCCACATCCGAATGACCCTTCAAAGAAAGGTTGAAACCGAATTGAGGACCTGCTTCGAGCGTCAACTCTCTGATTGGAGTTAATTGGAACATTACGGGAACTATCAACTTATGAGCCGTGGTGTGATAGTTTAAGTTAGTATAATAACCACCGACTTTTGGAAGTTCTTGTTTCCACGCATTGCCCTCCATAGAGTACATTAACTCCGGTTGAATGGCAAACATTTTGTTGAACTTGATGTTTGCAAATCCGCCAAGGTGGAATCCTACTCTGAATTTGCTGTCGTCTTGTGTCCATGTGGAAAGATTCAATCCTCCCTTAACGCCAAATCCTACTTTTTGTGCTTTTGCACCTGTTGTTGCACACAATGTCATAACTGCTGCAACATTCGCTAATAGGTGTTGCAATTACTAAAAAAATATCATTGTATTTTACATTTGAATTTCCTAATAACGGGTATATACCTGCTCCGCATACTTTTCATCCATGCCAACATAGTATAAGAAACATTGTTCCTTATCAAATAAAATACGGAAATTGCTGGAATAATAATTGTCCATCGGTGGACGGAAAGAACCATTTTCCAAAAGTACATACTCATTCATATAATTAATACAGTATGCATAAATAACTCCATCCTGTTCATTTAATACCACATAGAGGTCTCCACTCAGTGCGCTGTCCGTAGATTTGTCAACGAGCATCAATACACACTCTTCTTTTCCATCCTCATTCATATCTACAAATGCATACTTTGCAACCTTCATTCCGGCGTCAGAATATTCATTTACCATATATGGAGCAAGATAGTCTTCAAATGCAAGCTCACCTGTCTCGCCACCGTAACCATCTGCAGATGCTCCGTACACCGTTCCGTTGTTATAGATTGCATCTAAGTAAATCTGTTCTCTCTCCTCATCAGGTTCCGTTGTACTATTAATATCCTTTTCAAGATTTTCCAGCCAGATTTCATATGTATCAATCGGAAGCATCTTCATGGCATCCATCATTGTCAAATACTCTGCTCCCGGTACAATTTCGGCAACCTCTGTATAAAAAGCATCCGGGTCCTCATCCAGATTTTCCTCAAATAAGTCTTCATAATACAGATTTCCATCTTCCATGGTAATCTTCTGCATATACTGACTGCCCATATGTCCCCAGTCATAAATCACGCCATTTTCATCCGGACACGTATATAAACTGGAATGTCCCATTGAAAATTCACCTACAAAAATAACTTCTGTTCCATCAAAGGTATAAACTCGACCATCATAATCTGCTTCACAGGTTCCGAATCTTACAATCAACTCCGGAATCTCATCCTTATCTATATCATACAAATAATAGCCTGCTACTCCATATCCATATTCCAATAAAGAATCATAGTCAGAATCTCCCGGGTAATATCCAAAGAAAGGAAGGTCATCTCCAAAATTTCCCAGTACCAATTCGCCCATAAGATCTTTGTATGCCTGTTTCCATTCAGGTTCCTTCGCAAGAGAAACATCCTCTTCCGGCTCATCCTCCAGGACGTCTTCATCCGGCTCACTTTCCTGCTCCGGTGTCAAATCTGCTTCATCCATTTCTTCAATATCATCTATTTCTTCCTGTTCCTCATTATCCAGCGCTGCTCTCTCATTATCTATAGAATCCAGCATCATCTGTGAAACTCTTATTACAGAACTGCATCCTGTCAGAGAGAACATCAATACTACTACACACAATAAACTAACAATTCTTTTCATCCTTTTCCCCTCTCGGTATCTACTTTTCCTTCTTATTACTAATTGCTTTCTTCAATGCTTCCAATGCTTCCGCATATTTTCCGGATGTCATTGTCGGATTACCTTTAATTAATCCTCTCTGGAAAATATCCTTTACCTTACGGAACTGACTGTCATGTTCCTTTTCAATAAAGTAACGGTGTTTCAATTCGCTGATTTCTTCCCGGGCAGCCAAAAGCTTTTCGGATGGATTTACGCGAAGCTTTTCTTTTACAAGATGGAACCGTTCTTCAATTCCTTCCATTAATACATTCACACGGTCCGTCTTTTCCTGCTTATATGTTTCAATGTCATCATTGGCAACTGCAATAATCACATCCAAACGCTTCTGAATCCGCTCCATCTCTTCTTTTGCCTTTTCAAGTCCAACCAGGACATTGCGCAAATCCAGTGCTGCTTTAAATGATAACGTAAAGTCAACCACAATTCCTAAGGAAATCAGTACCGTCAAAATGGTAATCACATTCGTTGGAATTTTAAAGACTACCTTTTCTACCAGCTTATGTAAAAAAGCAGTCATAAATATCGTCAATCCGCCCCATGCCAGCGTTGAGGAAAGACAGATAACACCTTTGTAATTAAATTTCTGTTTGGAATAATCCCAATATCTGACCTTAAACAATGCTTCCATTGTCAGACCGGTAACCAGCTCCAGCAATGTTGCTCCTACACAACCTGCCAGATAAGTCAGAAACAAATTGTCCTGAAACGGCATGGAAACTACGAGCATCATAATTGCGCCGGAACCATAGATAGGAAGAAACGGTCCACGCATAAATCCCCTGTTGACAAACTTTCTTTTACAGATGGAAACATAGGTACTTTCAAATACCCAGCCAAAAAAACAGTAAAAGTAGAAGAAAAATAACCATTGAATTACGGAATAATGATACATCGGCTCAAATTCCTTTCTCTTTGTGTGTTATCCGGTTACGAAAAGCTAATGACCTCTTCTTTGGGAGCATTGGTAAGTTCCACACGAATAGCCTTTAATACAGGTCCTTCGCCTTCATAATCTGCAAAATATTCTTTTGCAACCTTTGCTGTTACCTTTACCCATTGCTTATTTCTTAATGTATTTGCCTTATCGTACTCACAGGCAAATCCTAGAAAAGCCATATCTTCTGCACAACATGTCATTGCCATACGTCCCGGAATAAAATATCCCTTAGGGAATTCCTCCGGCACCAGTACCATGCCAACAAACTGAATCGTTTTTCCGATATAACGCTCCAGATTATCCATGCAATCCAGATACCAGATTCCAAAGCCCTGATTATCCAGTTCAATAATTGGTGCATCCAATTTATAAGGTAAATCCTCTTCAAAAATCTGATTTACTTCTCCCTGCGAATCCTCGAAGATAATCTCTGCCTGTGGATTCACTGCTTTTACATTTCTCCGATAAGAGGCCAAATCGTTAATACCATCACAGCGGTTAAAAATAATCATCTCTGATTTCCGAATCATTTCTGCAAGCAATGACCGCATATTGGTATAATACATCGGGAATGTTGATGCGTCGATTGTCGTAATCTGCTGTTCTACCGACCAATGGAAGGGAAGCTTCATATTTTTAAAATTCCACATTCCATTATATTCAATGATGATTCGCTCGGGTTTATACTTTTTTTCCAATTCAACGAGATTGGTTGTTGTAAACGCCTCTTCATCATCAATTACTTCCATAATTGTTTTGCTTTGGGCAAGAAGCTGTTCATCATATTCTTCTTCTCCTTCTTCGCAAACAATCAGTAAGGTCTTCCCTTTTGTTTGAAAATACGGTTGTGCAAGCGTATAACTGATAAATTCTGTTTTACCGCTTTCCAAAAAACCATTTACAATAAATACCGGTTTCATTTATTCTGTTCCTCTCCAACTTTTACTTGCTAAACAATTCTTTCAAATGCTCTTCCTGAAGCTTGGCCCCAATGACGCAGAACTTTCCGGTCACATCCGGCTTGCCATCACGGACATTACTCTCACCTGGCACATAATCAAAATAGATAAATCCGCCTTCTACATTTGGAATCATTCCCTTGGCACGAAGAACCATTCCGTATTTCTTATCATCCTCAAGTGCTTTCAGGATATTTTCAATTTCTTCTTTACTATATGCATCCGGAGTCTCCATTCCCCAGCTTCCAAATACTTCATCGGCATGATGATGCTCATGATCGTGGTCATGACATCCGCAGGTACATCCCTCGCCATGTTCATGATGATGCTCATGCTCTTCATGGTCGTGATCATGATGATGCTCGTGCTCCTCATGGTCATGGTCGTGATGATGCTCATGTTCTTCATGGTCGTGATCATGATGATGCTCGTGCTCCTCATGGTCATGGTCGTGGTCATGATGATGTTCATGTTCATGGTCATGCTCACGCTCCTTCATAAGCTCTGCCATCATTTCTGCCTCTAAATCACTTGCTCCCTCAATCGTATTCAAAATATCCTTGCCATCCAGCTCCTCCCATGGTGTTGTCACAATGGTAGCCTTGCTGTTATGCTCACGGATTAACTCTACTGCCTTTTTCAGCTTGTCCTCAGAAATATTTCCGGTTCTGCTCAGGATAATTGTTCCTGCATGTTCAATCTGATTAATGAAAAATTCTCCAAAATTCTTAATATACATCTTACATTTTGATGCATCTACGACTGCTACGGCACTGTTTAACTGCACTTCATGGTTATCAATTACATCCTGTACTGCTTTCATAACATCCGAAAGCTTTCCTACACCTGAAGGCTCAATCAGAATTCTCTCCGGTGCATATGTCTTCATAACTTCTTTCAGGGAGGCTCCAAAATCTCCTACCAGAGAGCAGCAGATACAACCGGAATTCATTTCTTTGATTTCAATTCCTGCATCCTTCAAAAATCCACCATCAATACCAATTTCGCCAAACTCATTCTCAATCAAGACTACTTTTGTATTGTTTAATGCTTCTCCTAAAAGCTTTTTAATTAAAGTTGTTTTTCCTGCACCCAGAAATCCGGATACGATGTCAATTTTTGTCATTTTAAAAACCTCTTTTCTATTACTTTTATCTATTTTATAGTTGCTATCATTTGCAAGATATTATAGTCTTTTGCGCTATCAAAGTCAAATAAGCGCACCATGACACATGCGCTATTTTTCCGACGCACAAAAGTCTTCCAAAAATCTGCAAATATCTTCTGCTGCATGTGCATTTACCCACTTATGCTGCCTCTTAATCATCATTTCTTTTGCCTCATCACTACCCAGCTCATCAAGAGCCCTAAAAAGTCGTTCTTTGGACTTTCCGGTTGGAATACTCATACCACGCTTTTTAAAGCATCGCTGATTTTTTGTTTCACATCCCGGAATCGGTGAAATATGAATTATGGGTACTCCCGCCGTTGCCGCTTCAGAAGAAGAAAGTCCACCGGGCTTGGAAAGATAAACATCACATACCCGCAAATAATCTGCCATTTTATCCGTAAACTGTACCGGAAGTAATTGCTCATTGTTAAGTTTACATAACTTCTTATATAAGGATTTAGAGCTTCCGCAAATCACAATAACCGAAACCTCAGGCTGCTCCTTATACTTTGCAAGTAAAGCCTCCACAATTTTGCGGATATGTCCTGCTCCCATACTGCCGCCTGCCACAAGGATGTATCGTTTTTCTGTTGCAAGACCAAGCTCCGCTGCCGCTTCTTTACGACTTTTGGATACTGTAAACTCTCTTGCCACCGGAATTCCAATCGGATAAAGCTTTTCTTCCTCAATTCCATAATGGAGAAATTCCTTCTTCAGGGATTCCATCGGAATAATGTATGCATCGCAGTCGGTTTCTTCGGTAAACGGAATACATGCATAATCTGTTGCAACAAAAACAGTCTTCGGAAGGCTGATTCCGCTTCTTTTTAAAAGAGTAATCATTTCTGCCGGATAAAGATGTGTTGTTACAATAATGTCAAAATGGTTTTCCTGTAAATACTGATTCAGACAAAATGCCGCGTTCTTATTGATATGATATACCGGAGAATGTCCCGGAAGTCTTCGGTATCCCTGGGCAATTCCATAAATGAAGCCAAAAAAACGGGGCATTTTTTTCGCAATAAAAATATAAAGATTATCAATGACTCTTGTAAGTGTCATGCTTTTCAGCAAATATGGGTTCATCATGTGAGCATGATGTCCCTGCCGTTCCAGTTCCTCCTGTATGGCCTTTGCTGCGGAATTGTGACCTCCACCGGTGCCACATGATAAAATCAGTGCGTCCATAATACTTTAATTCGCATCCTTTCCTTTGGTTCTTTACTTTTCATCAAACGTGTAACAACGGTAACCGTAATCAGTAAAAATCCACCTTTCACTGCCACAGCTATTGTTGAAAATGCAAAAATCATCATTGTTACAAAATACGTAACAAAGGTTCTGTAATAATGGGGCTGGATGCATATCACAAGTGAAAAGAACAAAAAGCTTATCACAAGAACCAATACAGGTGTCCAGTACGGAATCAATGCAAGCAGTACACCAAACGTTACTGCGATTGCTTTTCCACCGTGAAACTTATAAAGAATCGGATAGGCATGTCCAATGACCGGTGCTACAATGACAAATGCCGTAGATAATTGAAGCAGCGCTTCAGGACCCACCATTTGAAGATAGAGCCAGACCGGAACAAATCCCTTCATCAAATCACAAAGCAACGTTAAGACACCACACCAGAAGCCACCCTGCAAAAAGGCATTTGCAGTTCCCGGATTTCCATCCTTACTGTTTTCTGTGATATTTTCTTTTTTCAAAATTTCTCCCCATAACCTGGCATATAGGACTCCGCCGGAAATATAACCAAGTATGGAAAAAAACAATATCTTTTGCATCTCGTCCACCTCTTTGTCCTATTTGAATATAGTTTATCAAAAGATTTCATAAATGCCTAGTCATTCTTATTGGAATTTTTCTATTGACTCTACAACTAATGTAGAGTTTATAATGACATATAGTTTTTTAAAGGAGTATTACAGTTATGGAAAAAAATTATACTACCGGAAGCGTATTAAAAGGTATTCTTCTGTTTTCACTACCTTATTTATTATCGTATTTTTTACAAACACTATATGGTATGGCAGACTTATTTATCATCGGGCAATTTGAAGGTGTTGCCAGTACCACTGCCGTATCCATCGGTTCGCAGGTCATGCATATGCTGACAGTGATGATTGTCGGTCTTGCTATGGGGTCAACGGTCAGTATCGGACAGGCTGTCGGTGCCAGAGATTCTGAAAAAACAGCCTCTGATATTGGAAACACCGTTACTCTGTTTCTGATTATCTCCATAATACTGACTTTTGTACTGCTACTGCTTGTGAAGCCAATTGTTTCTATTATATCCACGCCTGCTGAAGCAGTCGATGGAACAGTTGCTTATCTGACCGTCTGCTTTATTGGTATTCCATTTATTACTGCTTACAACATCATCAGTTCCATTTTCCGGGGATTAGGTGATTCCAAGAGCCCCATGTACTTTATTGCAATTGCCTGTGTTGCAAATATCCTTCTGGATTACCTGTTTATGGGAATGCTTCATCTTGGTCCTGTTGGTGCTGCACTTGGCACTACACTTTCACAGATAATCAGCGTACTGGTGTCCCTGTTTACGGTAGTACGAAAGCACACCGGTATCTCACTGACCCGGGAAAGTTTTCGCCCGCAAGCAGCCATTATGGGGCGCATTTTAAAAGTCGGTGTTCCAATTGCCATGCAGGATGGCCTTATCCAGGTTGCTTTTATTATCATCACCATCATTGCAAACCAGCGTGGACTTACAGATGCCGCTGCTGTTGGCATTGTCGAAAAAATAATCAGCTTTTTATTCCTCGTACCTTCCTCGATGCTATCCACAGTATCTGCACTTGGTGCCCAGAATATCGGAGCTTCAAAACCGGAACGTGCCCGTCAGACACTGCGTTATGCCATATGGATTGCCGCCGGATTCGGTCTTATCACTGCAATTACGATTCAGTTCATTGCAGAGCCTGTGGTTGGTCTGTTTACTTCCGACCAGGGAGCCATACATGCCGGTGGTCAATATTTAAGAGGCTATATCTGGGATTGCTTTTTTGCCGGCATCCACTTCAGTTTCAGTGGATATTTTTGTGCATGTGAGCGCTCCGGCATTTCCTTCCTGCATAACATCATTGCCATTGCAGTCATGCGTGTCCCAGGCGTATACCTTACCTCAAAGCTGTTTCCGACGACACTGCTGCCAATGGGACTTGCTACTGCAATGGGTTCCCTCGTTTCCGTAATCATCTGTATCATTGCATTTACGATAATATCTCGGAAGCAAAAAACCACCGTTTCATGCGTGTAATTTTTTGAAAGGATACTTTTTATGGAAATGTCAAAGTTATTCCGAATCGGCGATGTTGCCAAACTATTTCACCTGAGTGTAAGCAGTCTGCGTCACTATGAAGAAGCAGGCTTATTGGTTCCTGAGTATATCGATAAAGATACGGGCTACCGCTATTACAGTACCCGACAATTTGAGGTACTCAATACCATCCGCTATTTACGGGCACTTGATATGCCACTTTCGGAAATTGCTGATTTTCTGCAGAATCGTGATATTGAACGGATTGAAGAGAAATTACGTCATCAAAAAGATGTTGTCATCGAAAAGCAGAAGGAATTAAACCGTATTGAACGCAAAATTGATAAACGCTTACATCAGCTTCATGATGCCAGCACCTGTAAGCTTGACACAGTTACCCTTCGGAATTTTCCTTCCTGTCGCATGGTCTGGATGGAGGATTCCTTAAAAATCAAAGGATTTCTCGACATGGAAACGCCTATCCGCAAACTGGAATCTTCCGAAGCAGAAGCCGTTGTTTTCCTTGGAAAAGTAGGCGTTAGTATCTCTGTACAGAATCTAATGTCAGGAAATTACGAACAATATGACGGTGTTTTTCTGGTCCTGGATGAAGAAGATCATTTTGATGGAAAAACCATTCTTTTACCGGAAGCCATGTGTGTATCCGTCCGTTTCCGCGGGAGTCACCCCCAGGCCCCCGCACAATACAATAAGCTAATGCAGTATATCCACAAAAATAAGCTTTCTGTTGCAGGCTTCTCCAGAGAAATCACCATGATCGACTATGGAATCACAAATGATATCGAAAAATTTGTGACAGAAATCAGTATTCCGGTAACAAAACAGGGAGAGGATTGATATCCACTCCCTGTTACTGCTTATTATTTTTCCTTCTCTAATAACCGCATTTTGTATTCATAAATACGGTTTGCATTCTTACTTGTAAAAATAATTCCGACAATCATCATACCAAATGTGATTCCGAGACACAGACCTCCCAAAAAATTATCAGCATGGTCTGTCATTAACATAATCAGATATGCAATCGAGGCGATTGCCCCACCAATAAATAGCACTTGTAATCTTTGATTTAATTTCTTTCTTGCAACGTTATTATAATCTGCTACTCCTAATACTGTTTCTCTTACTTCTTCCTTCATCTTCTCGCTTTTCCTTTCTCCATTCAAGATTTCCCGCAGTTCCACATCAAAATAGTCTGCCAGTTCAATCAAAATGGATACATCCGGCATATTGCTGGCCGTTTCCCATCTTGAAACCGTTCTTCGTGATACTGCAAACTCCTCTGCAAGCTGTTCCTGTGTGAGTCCCTTCTCTTTACGAAGTTCCTTCAAAAAATATCCGATTTTCATTTGATCCATAGGTTCCATGACCTCCTTTCTGCTGTCACCCTGCACATTCATGTAACCATAATTTTCTCAAAAAAAACAGGACACAAAGCGAGCAATGCCTTATTTTTCTCTTGGACACAGGATGTCTCTATTAAATAATAAAAGGGCTCATAAAACATGAGCCCTTATGATTGTGTTTACTAATTTTCAGTTACTTCTTCTTTCTTTACAACAGTTGTTTCCTTCACAGGCTCTGTAACACTTACAGGTGCTTTTGTATCTGCTACAATTTTTCCACCAAGAGCACCCATAATAAGGCTCTTGATGTCAATTCCCATACCAGCACTGATTCCTTCTGTAACCTGTGTTGTACCATTCACAATGTCAGACAACAGCTTTGCACTATTTCCTTCACCATACATGGTAATCTTATCTACCTTGCTGAGAGGTTCTGCAACGTTCTTAGCAATTTCAGGTAATGCATTCATAACCATTTCGACAACTGCTGCTTCGCCATATTTCTTCATAGCTTCTGCCTTACGGTCAATACCTTCTGCCTCTGCCAGAGCTTTCAGACGAACTGCTTCCGCTTCTGCTTCACCAACGGCACGGATACCTTCTGCTTCACGCTGACGTTCAATCATCTTTGCTTCCGCTTCCTTGGTACGACGGAACAGTTCTGCTTCTGCTTCCTGCTCAGCCGCATAACGCTGTGCATCTGCCTTTGCACGAATTTCTGCATCCAACGTCTGTTTTGCAACATCAACTTCTTTTGCTTTCAGTTCTGCGGTACGTTCTGCACGGGCGATATCCGCATTTGCAGATGTAACCTCAATTGTTTTACGCTGTTCCTGTTCCTGAATGGAATATGCTGCATCGGCTTCTGCCTTTTTCACATCGGACTGTTGTTTCAGTTCAGCCTGACGGATTGCCAGAGAGGTCTGCTTTTCAGCAATTTCCATTTCAGATTGTACCTTTGCTTCATTTGCTTCCTTGGCTGCCTGTGCCTGTGCAATTGCAATGTCACGTTCTGCCTGTGCTTTCGCAACTGCAGCTCCCTTCTTAATCTGGGAAATATTATCAATACCAAGGTCATCAATTACATTATTCTGGTCTGAGAAGGACTGAACATTAAATGAAATCATTTCAAGTCCCATCTTCTCCAGATCAGGAATTGCATTCTCCTGGACACGTTCTCCAAAGGCTTTACGGTCAGTAACCATTTCTTCCAGTTTCATCTGACCAACGATTTCTCGCATGTTACCTTCCAGTGTATCCTGCACACGACGAATAATCATTTCTTCATTTTCATTCAGGAAGAATTTGGAAGCAAGTGACATCATTTCCTTGCTCTGTCCAATTCGGATTTTCACAGTTGCATCAACCTTAACATTGATGTATTCTGCATTCGGAACATAGTCTGTTGTTTTAACATCTACGGAAAACATCTTTAAGGAAAGCTTATCAAGACGTTCCAAAAATGGAATCCGGATTCCTGCTTTTCCAATCAAAATACGGGGCTTACGAAAACCGGAAATCATGTATGCCGTATCCGGCGGTGCCTTCACGTATCCAATCAGAACAATTACAATAAGTAGAATAATGATAGCAATAAAAATTAAACCCATCTTTTCTCCTTTCGTTTCTCATGTTTGTTCTCTGCTTATGGGAACATTTTATCTTATGACCTTTCTAAAATAAACAACAAAATCAGCAAATTAATATGGGGTATTTTTCTCTACACAGAAAAATAAAATAAAACTTCCCCTATTCTTTTCGATATGCGTTATACTGCTCCAAGTCAATGGCCCCAGTAGCCAACATTCTCTCAGACCACAATTGCAACGTTTCTACTGCAACAGAAATCTTTTCCAGTTCCTCCTGAATAAAAATAAAATCCTGCAGCTCATCTCCCGAAATCCTACCATCCACAGTAATCTCAATCAAACGCTCTTTTTGTCTGCTCATGGAATTCAATGATGAAATAATCTCAAGCACAATTTGTGAAAGATCTTTTGTTTTTATCTCAGGAACATACTGTTGTCCAATCGGGCATTGATTTGCACAATAGTAATTGCAAAGATTTGGCTACTTATATTATAAAGTCTGACCCCTACAAAAGCAATCTTCTAAATACAAATAAAAAGCCGGCAGAAAAATCTGCCGGCCGGTAAACGGTCATTCCTACGAGGAAAGTCTTTTTAATGTTTCCCATTCTTCCGGTATCGCAAAGATACCGCCTTTTTTTTCAACGCAAAGACTTGCAACTGCATTACCATATCTTGCGAACTCTGCCAATTCTTCAATCACACATGCGTTAGGCTTTTTACCTGATTTAATAAGCTGGGATACGAAACCGCCCCAGAAAGAATCTCCTGCTCCGGTCGTATCAACCACTTTGCTTCGGAATCCGGGCACAATCTGTTTATTGTTTCTGTTGCAGATTAAAACCCCCTTATCACCCAATGTCACTGCCACAATCTGAATTCCTTTGGAAAGCAGGTAATCTGCAGCTTCCTCTGGTTTCTCATATGGTGTAAGCAAAGCAGTTTCTTCGTCAGACAGTTTCAAAATATCTACCAGGGGAAGAAGTGACTGCATTCTATCCATTGCTGTTTTTTTATCCTTCCAAAGTGGCGCTCTGTAATTTGGATCATAAGAAATAATTGCACCTGCTGCCTTTGCGCATTTGACTGCCTGGAATGTAGTGGTACGCGCCGGCTCATCGGTCAAAGACAACGAACCCACATGGAACACTTCAGCTTCCTGCAACAATTGCCGGTCTACTTCTTTAAATCCAAGCATTGTATCTGCTCCCGGCTTTCTTGCAAAAGAAAATGTCCGTTCCCCATTCTCTGCAAGGCTTACAAATGCCAATGTTGTAAATACGTTATCATCCAGTACAATTCCTCTGCCTTCAATTCCTTCTTCTTTCACGGTCTTTAAGAGAAATTGCCCATGCATATCGTTTCCCACTTTTCCAATGAATGCGGTATGCAACCCTGCTTTCTGAACCGCTACCAGCATATTTACCGGTGCTCCTCCCGGATTTTGTTCAAAAAGGCATGCACCACTTTCCGACTTCCCTGCCGGGGTAAAATCAATCAGCATTTCTCCTAATGCTACAACTGCATACTTTTTGTTCATTCTCACTCCTCCTGCCCACATCCTAACAAGCCAGTTCCAACGATTACTTTCCGGTTATGGAAATATCATGGAATTCCACCTTGGCATCCTGTGCAAGAAGTCCTGTCTCAAATTCCGGTTTTGCATAAATACGGTAAGTAAATGCAACCTGCTCATCCACAAATACTTCTACCATATCCTTATCTACAATCAATTTGATGTCAATGTCTTTTCCTTCTGTTATTTCCAGTGTCTTTTCACAAACTCTTATTCCATCCGGTCCCGGATCTGTTGCCGGAGGTACTGCCTGGCAGGACTGTACCCAGAATGGATCCACTCCCATTGGAAGATTAAGGAGTGATACACGCTGCATTGCCATATCAAATTCCAGCAGCAGGCAGCCACTCGCTTCTTTGTCGGATTTTAAAAGAATTCCAAAATGGTCACAGACCTCTCTCGGCATCACCTTACATGTAAGCATGTAACTTTCTTCTTTATGGGAAAGAAAACCATACGAACAGGTACTGATGGAATCAAGTTCTATTGTTGTGCTACCGTATTGTTTTGCATTTCCCATAACCGGAAGATACTCCCAGCTGACTGGTCGTTCAAACACATGCTCATATTCCTTAGGAAGCTTAACATTCAGTTCTCCATCCTCGGTAGCTACTACCTCATGGGGAACACAGAATGTTCCTCCCCAATACCATTCACCGGTATCACTTCTCTCTGCGCGGTCATGAGCCCATCCAAAGTAAAATCTTCTGCCATCCTTATCTGCCATAGACTTTGCAGCATAGAATCTTCTTCCACCGATTCCATCCTTTTTCGGTTTTCTCCATGGACCAAATGGAGATTTTGAAACCCGGTAAATTGTATTTACAAACTCAGAAAATCTTGAATAAGAAAGATACCAGTTATCTCCCATTTTGTACATTTCCGGACATTCCGGACAGTTGGTATGTCCCGGAGAATAAATAGGTCCATAATACTCCCAGTTTTTCAAATCCCTGGAGCGATACAGTACCACACATCCTCTTCGGGTGATTGGCATATCCAGTCTTCTCGCAGAAATCAAAATCCAGTAGCACTGATCCTCTTCATTATAAAATACGTAGGGGTCTCTCCAGTCAAGCTTTTCATATAATTCAATCATCGGTGTAATCACAGGATTCGCACTGTCCTTTTCCCATGTGATTCCATCTTCACTGGTGGCATGACAAATGGTCTGCTGATATTCTGCACTCAAACAATATCCTGTATAAAAAGCGTGGTACTTTCCCTCTCCGTAAATTACAGAACCTGTCCATACGCCGGAAGCATCCGGTTCATCTCCTTCTCCGGGATATAATGCAGTTGGAAGTTCCTTCCAATGCACCAGGTCCTCGGATACACTATGACTCCATGTCGTACGAAGTCTTGCAGGATATACTGTTGTTCCCGGTGGTGATGTCAGTGAAAAAATATGATATTTTCCTTCGTGATAAAATGGAATAGCATCTCCTGTTGAATCTGCGAAGGACATTTTACGAAATATTTCCATATGCCTCTATCCAACTGTCTGCAACTCCTGCAGACAGAACTCCTTTCTTTTGAACTTTATGAGCTTTTGATTTTTACTTTACTTTCTTTTTTAAAAGAGCAAGCTTATCTTTCTGTCCATCTAAAAGAACTGCACATGCAATGATGAGTCCCTTGATAATCAGCTGCCAGTAAGAGGATACTCCTATCAGATTCAATCCGTTTGAAATGATACCAATTACCATTGCACCAAAGACAGTTCCACTGATTCTTCCTTTTCCACCTGTCATGGAAGTTCCGCCAAGTACACAGGCTGCAATTGCATCCATTTCATATCCGCTTCCTACGGATGGCTGACCGGAATACATTCTGGAGCAAAGTACCAGACCTGCAAATGCTGATAAAAATCCGGAAATCGTAAATACAATAATTTCTATTTTCTTAATGGGTACACCGGATAATCTTGCAGCCTCACGGTTGCCACCAATTGCATATACATACGTACCAAATTTTGTCTTGCTTAAAAGGAAGCTGAAAATAATGATTAAAACAACCATATAAACAACCGGTAAAGGAATCACATTAAACAAATAGCCGGTTCCAATTGCAATAAAGAACTTATCGGTAATACGTGTGGACTGTCCGCCGGTATATACATATGCCACACCATTTGCAATGTTCATCATTGCCATTGTAATAATGAATGCAGGCACCTTAAAGTTTGATACAATAAAACCACTGATGAAGCCAACGAGAGTTCCTACTGCAAGTCCTATTACAATGGCCAATCCAATTGGCAGTCCCTGGTTCACTGCAAGTCCAACCGTCAGTGTACCTGACATTGCAACAATCGCACCAACGGACAAATCAATATGTCCCAAAATAATTACCAATGTCATTCCAAGTGCAATATAAGTATTAATTGAAATCTGTCTAAGTACGGAAATGATATTGTTCGTTGTTAAGAATTTGTCGGTTGCAAGCGATACCACCACACATATGATGAGCAATACCAAGATAATTCCAATATTTCCTTTTACTACGGAAGTAATCGGATTATTTTTTAAAATTGAATCTTTCTTCTTCTCGTTCATATTATTCTACTCCTCCTGCAGCATACTTCATAATCTCTTCCTGGGTAAGCTGATCTTTTGACAGTTTAGCAACAAGCTTTCCAGCCCTTACCACACAGACGTTATCGCACATGTTGATAATTTCCGGCAATTCGCTGGAAACCATAATGATTGCAATTCCTTCCTTTGCCAGCTCATTAATTACGGTATAAATTTCAAATTTTGCATTTACATCTACACCTCTGGTTGGTTCATCCAGAATCAACACATCCGGTTTTGTTGCCAGCCATTTTCCAAGCACTACCTTTTGCTGGTTTCCACCGGAAAGGCTTCCTGCCTGAATTTCAGGAGATGCTGCTTTAATTCGAAGTCGCTCTCCATAATGATCAATAATCTTTGCACGCTTCTTTTCACTGATTGCAATTCCATTCATACAGAAGCGCAGAGAAGACAGGGTCAGATTAAATGCAACACTGTTTTCCAGCACCAGTCCCTGTTTCTTTCTGTCTTCCGGAACAAGGGCAATTCCTGCTTTAATTGCCTGCATGGTATTCTTAAAGTGAACTTCTTTTCCATCCCGGTAAATACTTCCCTGGGAATATCCTCTTGCTCCAAATACGGTTTCCATGATTTCGCTGCGTCCAGCTCCTACCAGACCTGCAAAACCAAGAATTTCTCCCTTGTGTACGGAAAAACTTATATCTTCAAAGACGCCGGGACTTGTGAGATTTTTTACCTCAAGTGCTGTTTTTGCATGCTCCATATCACAGTAATCTCTTACATAGAAGCTTTCCAAATCTCTTCCTACCATCATGGCTACCAGCTCATTCGGGTTTGTTTCCGAGGTCTTTTTTGTTCCAACATATGCGCCATCCCGAATAACTGTAACTCTGTCCGAAATACGGAAAAGTTCTTCCATTCTATGCGAGATGTAAATAATACTTACTTTTTTCTTTCTTAAATTCTCTATGATTTCAAATAACTGCTCCACTTCTTCATTAGAAAGGGAAGAAGTCGGCTCATCCATAACAATAAATTTTCCATTAAAGGATACTGCTTTTACAATTTCTACCATCTGCTGTTGTGCAATGGTCAGATTCTCTACAATTGTTTCCGCCTTGATATTGACACCAAGAGAGGAAATCATTTTTTCTGCCTCCCTGGTCATTTCTTTATAATTCGTTCCGCTTTTTATATAGATTTCGTTTTTGTCCATAAATTTTCCTTTCGCTTATTACAGATTGTTCCCTTGAATTTTATTCTGATATAAATCACTCATACGATATACCAAAATGCTTGCAAATACTGCCACAAGAAATCCTCCCAGAACATCCCCCGGATAATGCACTCCCAGATAGAGTCTTGAAAAAGCAACCATAGATGCCAGGATCACTGCAGGAATTCCATACTTCCCGGGCAGCATCCTGACCAGTATCAGTGCACATGCAAAAGAAGCACAGGTATGTCCGGATGGAAAAGAGAAGTCCCTCGGTCTGATGATCAGAGGAATGATCTCTGCATACGCATCAAAGGGACGTGGACGTGCCACAATGTTCTTTAATAATAAATTGGTGATCAGAAATCCCACTGCCATGGAAAGCAGTGCCGTAATCCCTGTTTTACGCGTTTTCTTCGGAATCATTAATGCCAATGCAAGTACGATCCAGAACCACCCTCCATTTCCCAGAAATGTGATCACCTTCCAGATCGGAGTCAGTGCATCAACTCTTAAATTTTCCTGGATCCACAGTAAAATGCTTATATCCAACTGCTGCAATGCCGCCATAAATCCCTCCTGTTTCTTATATTTTCTGTCAGCATATCATAGAAAAATCCAAAAGTCAAAATAACGTAGAAATCTGTCAAAATACAGATAGCATTTTTCTGCCGGAAGAGCTATGCTGAATACAGATATATAATTATTGTGGAGGTTATTAGCAGTTAAATATAAATTATAAAATTATATAAGCACATGTTGAGTTTTATAAGATATTAGGGTAGAATATTATTGAAAGGAGTTGATGCTTTGAGTAAATATTATTCTATACATGAATTTTCAAAAATTATAGGCGTATCTGC
>OQVT01000991.1_pt1 | contig 17404 bp, 11 predicted proteins | sample 1691561 | NCBI WGS metagenome assembly OQVT01 (sample SAMN03418260, study PRJEB22391) | human gut metagenome | biome: human-gut; feature: organic feature; material: feces | host: Homo sapiens | place: Tanzania | collected 2013-01 | reverse complement strand
TGTCAATTTCTGTATCACTAAGATTGTCATTTAACAACCACTCGGAACCGACATTGGAAGTCATTACCATGATGGTGTTGCGGAAATCGACCGTACGTCCTTGACCATCTGTCAAACGACCATCTTCCATAACCTGGAGCAGAACGTTGAACACATCTGGGTGAGCTTTTTCAATTTCATCGAAGAGCACCACCGAATAAGGACGTCTGCGCACAGCTTCAGTAAGCTGACCGCCCTCATCGTAACCTACGTATCCAGGAGGGGCACCAATCATTCTGGCTACAGTATGTTTCTCTTGATATTCCGACATATCCAGACGTACCATAGCTCGCTCATCATCAAAGAGGAAGTCGGCTAAAGCTCTAGCTAATTCGGTCTTGCCTACACCAGTAGGGCCTAAGAAGAGGAACACACCTACAGGACGGTTAGGATCGGCAACTCCAGCTCGAGAACGACGCACAGCTTTGGAGACAGCTTCCACAGCTTCATCCTGGCCCACCACGCGTTCATGCAAACGATCTTCCATATGGACCAATTTCTGAATCTCGCCTTCCATTAAACGAGTAACGGGAATGCCAGTCCAACGAGAGACAATAGAAGCCACATCTTCTTCTTCAACTTGCTGCTTGAGGTACTTGCCGTTCTTTTGCAACTCTTGAAGCTTTTTGGTAGCTTCTTCGATTTGCTTCTTCAGCGTGGCAGTAGTACCGTAGCGCAACTCGGCAGCCTTAGCCAAATCACCGCGACGCTCAGCCAATTCGGCATCGTTGGTAGCTTGCTCTAACTTAGCTTTCAAGCCGCTGATTTGCTCAATTTGCTCTTTTTCCATGCTCCAACGAGCCTTCATATGAGCAGATTTTTCTTTGCACTCAGCCAACTCAGCTTCCAACTTATCTAAGCGCTCTTTAGAAGCTTCGTCCTTCTCTTTAGAAAGAGCCTGACGCTCAATTTCCAACTGAGTAATACGGCGCTCCACTTCATCTATTTCCATAGGCATAGAGTCGATCTCGATACGCAACTTAGAAGCAGCTTCATCGATAAGGTCAACAGCCTTGTCCGGCAAGAAGCGGTCAGAGATATAACGATTGGAAAGAATTACAGACGCCACGATAGCAGAGTCGGTAATACGCACGCCGTGGTGTACTTCGTACTTTTCTTTCAAACCACGCAAAATAGCAATCGCGTCTTCTACGGAAGGTTCACCGACATAAACCGGCTGGAATCGACGCTCTAAAGCAGCATCTTTTTCGATGTACTTGCGGTACTCGTCAAGAGTTGTAGCACCAATAACATGGATTTCGCCACGGCTCAAAGCAGGCTTTAGCAAGTTTGAAGCGTCCATAGAACCTTCGCTTGCACCAGCACCAACAATCGTGTGAAGCTCATCGATGAACAGAATTATCTGACCTTCAGATTTTGTATCAATATCAGGAATATCGTTTAAAGTTGTATGAATAAGTCTTCTTTCAAAAGGATTCATAGGTTCAAGCAATATTGACTTGTGAGAAGTATGAACCTTATCCGCAGTTGTAGTCATTATTTACTCACCTCGCTAACCGTTGTTAAAGTTGCCAAAATAGTATTAATGTTTCCAACTTGGTCATCCACGTATTTTTTATTTACAAATTGATCATCTGTTGTTGGGACCACGGTTGTTTTAGGCAGTGTTGTGAATGTTTTTGTGCCGGATATGTATTCATTTTGGTCAGTAATAGAGAGTTGTCTACGCTCTGCCATTGTCCATTGTGTTATATTGTATAACCCTTTGTCAGCATCATATGTGTAGTTTATTTGCATCTCGACAATATACACAGTTGTTCTTGCTACTGTCATGTTATAATACGGAGCTAATGTTCTTATATATGTAGAAGTTGTTTGTGGTAAAGTATTGAACGAATATGTCCATGTCAAAACTGAATCCGAATCTCTAACAATAACATTAAAATAGCTACCGATATTTTCATTAATAGTGTCTGTGAGTAGTTGTTTGTTTTCGGTAGTATTAAGACCCGAACCAAAAATAAGACCCGTTCCTTCAAGATATAATGTTCGGTTATTTACCGTTGTAATTTGGTCATCCACATACTTTTTTGTTGCAGGATTATCGTCGGTCGTAGGTGTATATGAAATTATCCTAATAGCCGAATTGTTATTAGCTGTGTATGTCTGAGTGGAGTTATTCCATGTTCCTTTGATATCTAAATATCCAATATATCCGTACCTTCTTGCATATAACGAACGATATGGATATGTATAATAGAAAGTCGTACCTCTTCCTTGTAAGGTAATAAAACATCCGTTTGAAGCACCTGTATCATCCTTTCCGAAAATAACACAGCATAAGTTATTATTAGCCAAGTATTTTGGATAATAATCAGTCATTATTTGGCTAAGTTTGTCTAATGTGTCTGTATTAGTGATAATGCTTGTCATATCGTATCTAATCCCTGCTTCTAAAAAATAGAAACAGTTATCCTTTGATAACAATATATTATCGTCCACGTATTTTTTTATAACTTTTCCTTCTACTGGGTCAGTTGTTGTGTCGTCCATATGATTTGAAATCGTTATTGGTTTTATAGTGTCACTTGATTTTATAACTTGTACTCGATTGGCAGTGAAGACATTGTTGGTCCAAGTTCCATATATATTGATATTAACACCGTACAATTCCGTTGTATAGTTAGCACCTATATTATAAACACCTTTGAACACGTACTCACTTCGTTGTTTGTTAATTCCCTCAATAGTCGCCAATACATCTTGAAAGCGAGCATAATCAGGATTGTAATTGTTATGTACTATTGCATGTCCTGTAAAATCTCCTAAAGAATATAGGAAATTTATAATAGCACTAGCATTTTCAACCGGTTCTCCTGACGTGAGATTAACTCCTATGTCATTAATAGGTAAGTTGAAGACGGGAATACGAGCATTTAGATTTTCATCACTTTCTTCCTTTGTATAATAATCACTTAAATCAACTGAAGTATCACCGATATGCTCCCATGCACCATTAGCATAGACATACTCATCATATAAGTTCTGTTCACCAGGATTGTCCTTTTTAACAAGATATATTGTATCAGTCTCACCTGTTTCAGGAAGAATATCTACAACTTGCATTTTAACAGCTCCGGGTTCACCCTGAGGACCCTGTGGTCCTGGAGCACCGTCTTTTACTTCAGTTCTTGTTGTCACACCTTTTTTATTAGTAAGAACAATATCAACACCATCTTCTACTCTTTCGGTGGTTATGTTAAGATTATCCATTTCTTTTATTTTTTCATTAGCATTGTCAATCCACTCAGGATACTCATCTGGTATTTCTGCCGTAGCATTGATTGCTTCTTTTACTTCTAAGTAAAACTTATTACTTTTAAATACTGGAATACCCTCGGCAGTAGCATCTTCAGTCACCCTAAGTTGAAGATATATTCTTCCTTCTTTTGTAAGAAGGCTAGATTTTATTTCTAGTTGATATTCTTCTCCGACCTGATTCATCTGAAGGTATCCTTTTTCAGTACCTCTTTCGTATTCTAGGTATGCTGTTCCTTTTGGAAAAGTACCTAGAAACTTAAATATAATTTTTCCTTGTAAGTTTTCATAACTTATGCCAAGGACTGTTTCTTGTTTATAGACCATGCTATTTTGGTCTATTTTAATAATCACATCTTTCATCATATCATCTCCTTTTAATCATTATTTAAAAGTCACAGACCAACCATATGCTTCAGCAGATTGAAGTTGTGCCATAAAATCCGAATTTGCAGTAAAAGTTGTTTCTAGACTTTTTGCGAAAATAACAGAAGGTCTACCATCAGTAAGTGAAGATACATTGGCTAAATGACTTAATATTTTGCAAGCACTATTAACCGTCAATAATGGTGAATATGATAAATCTAAATCACCATGTGTAGAATCAACATAAGCTGCACCAAGATTATTGAACCCACCCACATCAGTTAGATTAGCACATAAATGAAAAGCATCGGTCAAAATTATAACTTTTGAAAAATCTAAAAGAGGAATTTCTTTAAGAGATGTAAAATTATATACAAATCTATTCGCATTTTCTAGTTTTGATGTATCTAATACTGGTAATTCTAAAATACGGTCTATAACTAATAAATTTGAAAGCTCCGATTCGGATGCACTTTCTGGTATACCAAAATAAGGTTGTTGTGTGCTGATTTGAATATTATCAACAAAACTACTATATTCCCCTATCTTCTCATCACTAATTAATGTTTGTGAACCGAGTTTATTGTTTATCGAAGTTTTAAGTGCTTCTTTCGCATCAGTTATTCTAGTTATTTCACTTGCAATACTCATATTATATCGCCTCCAATTGCGTTGTTATATCGCCAATTGTGTCATTTATGCTTGTAATTTGGTCATCCACATACTTCTTTGTTGCAGGATTGTAATCAGAGTCTGGCGTATATGATGATGTATTTGTTTTAGTTAGCACGTCGTCTGATATAACTATGAAGTTCGGCATACGAATATTTAGCGTATTGATAGTAATCGTACCATCACTACTTCTATCAAATTGCATCCAGAATTGACCAATTCGTACACTACTGTAACTAAAATAAATTGCAGTTGGGGTGCCTGTATAATTTTTACCTGGTTTATCTGTTACTTTATTAAAACTAACGCTGAAAAATAATAAATAGTTGTCTGACCCAATAGTTACTTTATTAGGGTCACGTATCACAATAAACAATGTTTCTCCAAGATGGCTATTTGCTAATGTGTTTAATTTAGGTATTACATCTGCAAAATCTACGGTGTTAGCACTAATGTCTAATGTATTAGCAGTAGAATTTAATTCATATATAGTATGTCCTTCATATCCTAATGATAAAAAATCTTTTAACGCTTCTAATTTTGTATTTTTTGTTTCATTCCCATTTACAATTGGTAATAAATCATTTAACGTAAGTGATGTTGCTTCTGTTAACTCACTTATTTTTTTGTAGCCATAATTATTCCTCCCCTGTATCAGTTGTTTTTGTATAGTTTACAACAACATATATTTGCCAGTTGCTGGTTGCACATTTGTCTTTTCCATTTCAATTTCTGTTTTTCAAGTTGTCAATAACAAAGAATATTGTGTATTCTATATGATTTGTAAAGGTACACTTTTGTTTCCTAATTCAAATTTTTACGCTGACTTTTTCTTAGAAAATACTATAAATAGCACAATTTATCGGACAAAACGGCCAATTTTTAGATTGAAGGAGGCAACTTTTTTTATAAAAGCACTAATTTCTTGATGAAAGTCAAGTCGCTTTCCATTCTCATCGATTATTTTTTTCTTTTTTATTTATGCACATAAACCCTATGCTCTGTGCAAGTTTTTGGGTGCTTATAAAAATCTAAATCAAAGAGTTAGCCATACTACTCCTATTTATATTATATATGTAAAATTAAGTATTATCTTTGCGACCGTATTTATAACAATAAGAAAAACGATGAATGACATTTGCTGTATTGGGCACATCACTTTAGATAAAATTATCACGCCCAAACAAACGACTTATATGCCGGGAGGTACTTCTTATTATTTTTCGCATGGTATTCGCCATCTTAGTAACTATAAGAACTATAAGCTTATTACAGCTTTGGCTCAGAGTGAGATGAACGCGGTAGAGGAGTTGCGTAACGAGGGTATCCGTGTGGATGTTCTACCAAGCCGTCATACGGTGTATTTTGAGAACGCTTACGGTGAGAATCAGAACGACCGCAAGCAACGTGTATTGGCTAAGGCCGACCCGTTCACTGTAGAAGAGCTGAAGGATGCTGAAGCCAAGATATTCCATTTGGGCAGTCTGCTTAGCGACGACTTCTCGCTTGAAGTAATAAAATACTTGTCGGACAAAGGTATCCTTTCGGTCGATGCTCAGGGTTATCTGCGCGAGGTAAGAGGCGAGAAGGTATATCCGGTTGACTGGGAAGAGAAGCGCGAGGCGTTGAAGTACATAGACATCCTGAAGGTAAACGAGCACGAGGCAAAGGTATTGACCGGACTGGATGATTACAAGGAAGCGGCGGCTCTCTTAGCCGAATGGGGAGTAAAGGAAGTTATGCTCACCTTAGGCAGCGAAGGTTCTATAGTTCACACTGCCGGATGTTATTACAAGATACCGGCATATCCTCCAAAAGAAATAGTAGATGCCACCGGATGCGGAGACACATACATGCTTGGCTATCTGTACATGCGCAGCAAAGGTGCATCGGTAGAAGAGTCGGGATGTTTTGCCGCAGCCATGTCTACCATCAAGCTCGAAAAGTCGGGTCCCTTCAGCGGAACGGAAGAACAGGCTATGCAAATAGTAAAAGATAGTCCGCTGAAAGCGTATAAGATATAATATTAAGGTGTCAGCCTGAATATTACGAATGCGCCTCATGAAATTCAAGACTTCATGAGGCGCATTTATTATATTTAAAGGTTTTACCCTTTTGATGAAACCGAAACCATTTTACGTGCATAAAGCCATACCACGGCATACGCTACCAACGGCACTGTGAAAGCCGAAACCATTGTGGTTACATCGGCTACATATCCCATAAGCAACGGGCCAACTACACCGCCTACCGGTGACATCATAAGGAAAGAAGACGCACGCTTGGTGTGATTACCCAGTCCGTTAAGCGACAACGCGAAAATAGTAGGGAACATAATAGCTTCGAAAGCATAGCCGCACAGTAGGGCTACCAAAGAAACATATCCCAAATCGAGGAGTACAACGGTAGTAGTAATTACCGTACCTGTAGCGCAGTAGAACAACATCTTCTGAGCCGCTACACGCTGCATAATCCAACTACCTACAAAACGACCCACCATAAAGAGTCCCAATCCACCGAACGACAGTATCAGTGAAGCGTGGCGGGCGTTCATCCACTGCTGCTCTACCACATAATTGATAAAGAAGCTATTGATGGAAATCTCGGCTATTTCGTACGCGAATATGGCAATCAATCCGAAGATAAACAGACGATGCGACCACAGTCCCACCTTATGGCCTTCGGTATCAACTTCTTCATGATGAGGAATTTCGGGCAACTTAACACGGGTAAAGACAAACGCTACTATAAGCACCAGTACCCCCATGCAGACGTAAGGCAAAGCCACATTGCCCGACGACGGAGCGTCGGAGTCGTTAGAGAACAACAGCAAGCCAGTAAGAAGCGGAGCGCAGATACATCCTACTCCGTTAAACGACTGCGCCAAGTTCAATCGGCTGGCAGCGGTCTCCTTAGCACCAAGTTCGGTTACGTAAGGATTGGCGGCGGTCTCCAAGAACGTCAGTCCGCAACCGATAACGAACAGCGCGAACAAGAATACGTTGAACGATGACAAATACTGTCCCGGCACAAACAGAAACGCTCCGATGCCGTAAAGCAGCAGTCCGAAAACAACACCTTTACGATAACCGTAACGACTGATGAAAAGTCCGGCAGGAATGGCCATGATGAAATATCCCATATACATGGTAACCTGCACAAACGCCGAATGCGCCTTCGAAATATCCAATACCTCTTGAAAATGCTTGTTCAGTACATCAAGAATAGCGTGGGCGAATCCCCACAGAAAGAACAAAGAAGTAACCAGTATGAAAGGAATCTTATACTGGCTTCCTACTAATGAAGTATGTTTTGCTTCCATATATTGATTGATATAAATAATATCATAAAAAAGCAACCGCCGAGAAGCATCACTGCTACTCGGGGCTGCAAACAATCTTTTTTATTATGCTGATTTTATTCTTCGTCTACGCTGTCCAGTTTCAGCTTATCGCTATCGTCGCGTTTCTCGTAATACTGCTTACGCAGCGGACGTGCGCTGATTTCTTCTTCGAACATGCGGTTGCGGAAGATGTCGAGTGCCACATAGATGGCCTGACGGAACGAATCTTCGGATGCGATGCCCTGACCAGCGATGTCGTACGCTGTGCCGTGAGCCGGCGATGTACGCACGATAGGCAATCCGGCGGTGTAGTTCACACCTTCGTCCATAGCCAACGCCTTGAAAGGAGCCAAGCCCTGATCATGATACATAGCCAAGATACCGTCGAAATGACGATAGTTGCCAGAGCCCATAAATCCGTCGGCTGGATAAGGTCCGAAGCACTGAACGCCTTTCTTCACCATCTCCTGAATAGCCGGAATGATAACTGTCTGTTCTTCCGAGCCGATCAAACCGCCGTCGCCTGCATGAGGGTTGAGTGAGAACACAGCGATACGTGGACTGTCAATTCCGAAATCGTATTTCAGTGAGCGATGGAAAATAGCTATCTTCTCCATGATAAGCTCCTGAGTGATGGTTTCTGCCACCTCTCTTACAGGGATGTGTCCGGTAACCAACGCTACTCTGAAATCACCTTTCAGCAATATCATAAGTGCCTTCTGTCCTTCGCCTACACGTTCCTCTATATACTCAGTATGTCCGGGGAAGTGGAATGTATCCGACTGTATGGTATGCTTGTTTATAGGAGCCGTAACGAGTACGTCGAACCATCCGTCGCGGTAATCCTGCAACGCCGCTTCAAGAGCTGCCAACGCCGCTTGTCCGGCTTCTGCCGTAGGCTTAGCCAACTCTACCTTCAGCTCATCGTCTGTGCAGTTAATGATATTCAGACGTCCGTCTTGTACTTCCGAGATGGAATTTACAATGCTGAAGTTAGTCTGTATATCCATAGCCTTACGATGATACGCCGCTACTTTTGGCGATCCATATATAATAGGAGTACACAAGTCGAGCATGGTAGGGTCTGAAAACGCTTTCAGTATCACTTCATAACCTACGCCGTTTATGTCTCCGTGGGTGATACCCACTCTTATCTTTCTATCTTCCATTATCTTATTATTTATTAGCTTTATTATCGGGTGTTTCGTCCGGAACCATCTTCTCTTCAGTGAAGCCGTCGCCTTCTACCGGTATTTCTGCTACCGCTTTCTGTGATGGCAATTTCAAAGTATAGAGAGCTGCGTTAAGACGACGGATAAGGTCGCGTTTAAGCTTTGCCGGATTGTATACGAATCCTTCTACGACTACCACACGAGCGTTGGCACGGTCTACTCTAACGTGCGATACGAACGGACCGCCCATTGCGTCGTTCTTCATATCCCACAGTCCACGTACTTCGTAAGCGAAGTCGCCGTCAACGCTGATGTTTCGTGCCTCTACAAAGATAGAGTCGGCAGTTTCCATATACATGCCTTCGCGAGCTCCTGGCAGGTTGACTTTCATAACCGAGTCTCTCTTAGCTATGAAATATTCCTTGGTAAAGGTGTTGTTATCACGAAACGGATAAGAATACATCACGAAGTTCATGTCGTTCAGGTTGGTAGAAGCCCAGAAGAAATGATCGCCCGATTTATACGATTCCATTTCTATCGGCATCCAGATGTCGCAATCGAACATAGAGCCTACCTTAGCCGAAATGGTCTTGTTGTGTTTCTTCTTAAGCAGAGCCACTTCGCGGTTCATCTCGGCACGGGTAAAGAAATCTACTATTGCCTGTCCGTTACGAGACACGTATTTGTCGAATTCTTCCTGCGATGGCGACTGGATGGTCATAATCATCTGAGGTGAAGAATACACATCGCGGGCAAACTTGAACTTGGTCTGCGTATACTTGCTTGCGTCGATATCCACCAATACTATGTTGCGGAACAAACGCATCGACTTATCATAAAATGCTGGGCGCACTCTTGAAATACGGAACGAGCGTTCAGACTGCGGCAGACAAGGTACGTCGGTATCGAGAACATGATACAAGGCACTGTCTTTGCTTATCCAACAGTTATCGTCGGCTACTACCAAGACTTCGTACGGACGTCCGCTCGATGCAGGTGTCAACATGCTTTTTCCTTCGCCTTTGCAAGACACCATAGCTAGTGCCACGCAAAACATACTCAATAAGAAAACAAATCGTTTCATAGTCCTTATTAAATTATCTTATGTTTATACTACTTAAATCAATTATCGGCAGTCGCATCTTCTTTCTCGGCCTGTTGTTTGGCTGTAGAAAGCATACCGCATGCGGCAAATATGTCTTCGCCTCTCGATGCACGGATTGTGGCGAACACGCCATGCTGCGTAAGGTAATCGCGGAAAGTAACCATAGTGTCCATATCCGATCCGTGAAGATCTACATTAGGTATGGCGTGGAAACGTATCATGTTAACACGGCAATCCAGCCCGCGGAGTATGCGCACCAGTTCCTTGGCGTAAATCAAGCTGTCGTTTACACCGCCAAACACGATATACTCGAACGAGAGACGGCGCTGCTTGCTGAAATCATAGTTGCGCAGTATCTCAATGATATCGGTTATAGAGAATGCTTTCTCGGCAGGCATCAGCTGTGCACGCTGAGACGGGAAAGGCGAATGAAGGCTTACCGCCAGATGACAATCGCTTTCATTAAGGAAACGCTCAAGTCCCTTCTTCAATCCCACCGTAGATACGGTAATGCGTTTAGGACTCCATGCGTAACCGTAATCGGATGTAAGCACATCAAGGGCACGCAATACGTTGTCGAGGTTATCGAACGGCTCGCCCATGCCCATAAACACTATATTGGTAAGGGTGTCGCGTTCGGGTATAGAATAAATCTGATTTAAAATCTGAGAGGGCGTAAGATTATCGGTATATCCCTGCTTTCCTGTCATACAGAACTTGCAGTTCATCTTACAGCCTACCTGCGAAGATACACACAGTGTGGCACGTTCGCCATCGGGGATATAGACCGACTCGATATAGTCTCCCTTAGGAGTGCAGAACAAATACTTCACGGTTCCGTCTATCGAGCGCATCTCATGAACGGGAGCCGAAGCACCTACTTCGTAGTCTTCGGATAAAAGCTCTCTGTTCTTCAAAGAGAGATTGGTCATTTCATCAATAGAAGATACTTTCTTTTTATACAGCCACTCCAATATCTGTTTGGCGGTAAACTTGGGCATACCCAAATCTTGTACAATCTCTTGTATCTCTGCAGGATTTTTCCCTAACAAGGGGGTCTTTATATCACTCATTTATATTCTTATACTATACTTTTACTGCACAAAGTTATGCAAAAATCAGATATATATCCTACCTTTGTGATATAAATGCATTTATAAATGAAAAAAAACATAACCTGCTACTTTCCTTACATCGACGAAACCTTATCGAGTAAGATTACTGCAGAGTTGTCGCAATGTCAGAACGTGAACCATATTTACTTTCTGTCGGCCACGGAAACAGACAAGACACTCGCCCTCAATAGCAGTATAATAAAAGTCGGCTCTATAGAAGATACCGACACATGGAACACTTTAGTCAAGCTAAATAATACCGACTACATATTAATTTGTACACAGGCCCGCGAAATAGAGCTTGGGTATATGGCATTGCAGCGTATGATAGACTACTTGGAAACATCGAACGCGGCTATGGCGTATGCCGATAGGTATCAGATTAAGGAGGGAAGGAGAGAGGCTCACCCGGTGTGCGACTATCAAATGGGTAGCGTACGAGATGACTTCGACTTCGGGCCGCTGCTTATGTTCCGCAGTGATTTCCTTAAAGGTGCGCTCTGTACGCTGAACTCTTCAAAAGAATCTTACCGAAACTCGGCTGTATATGCCATACGTCTGGAGTTATCGCGCTTCTACACGCTTACTCATATCCGCGAATATCTTTACACAGAGAAAGAGAACGATATGCGCTTGTCAGGCCAGAAGCAGTTCGACTATGTAGATCCACGCAACCGTCAGGTGCAGATAGAGCGCGAAGTGGCGTTTACCAGATATCTGAAACGAATAGGTGCTTTATTGACACCGGTAAAAAGCCGCATCGACTTGAACGAAGGCTGTTTTGAGTTCGAAGCCTCGGTTATCATCCCCGTATACAACCGTGTGCGCACGGTGAACGACGCCATAGGTTCCGCTCTTTCACAAAAAGCCGATTTCAAATACAATATCATCGTAATAGACAATCATTCTACAGACGGCACTACCGAGGCAATAGAGCAATATAAGGATAATCCGTCGGTCATTCACATCATCCCCGAACGTACCGATTTGGGTATAGGCGGATGCTGGAATCTCGGCGTAAACCATCCTCTGTGCGGAAGATTCGCCGTGCAGTTGGATAGCGATGACTTATACAGCTCGCCCGATACTCTGCAGAAGATAATTGATAAGTTCCGCCAGGAACAGTGCGCTATGGTTATCGGTACTTATCAGATGACTAACTTCAGCTTGGAACCTATTCCGCCGGGCGTAATAGACCATAAGGAATGGACCGGCGACAACGGTCATAACAACGCGTTGCGCATCAACGGACTTGGAGCGCCGCGTGCTTTCTTCACGCCTCTGCTTAGAGAAATCAGAGTGCCTAACACCAGCTATGGCGAGGACTATGCACTCGGATTGGCCATCTCTCGCCGTTTCCCTATAGGACGAATATACGATGTGTTATATCTGTGCCGCCGATGGGAAGGAAACTCTGATGCGGCGCTAAGCATAGAGAAGACCAATCGCAACAATGATTATAAAGACAGTCTGCGCACTCTGGAAATAGCCAAGAGAAAGGAACTGAACGGAATAATGTTCCACAAGCCCACTCTCGACGATTTCATTACAGACAACCGCAGCACTTGGCCTCTGCTGAATCAGAACATTAAAGAAGCCCAGACCAAATACGAAAACGGACAGTGTTTCCTTAAATCGGTAGGCGATTACTACGTGCATATCCTTCCGTACAGAGAAAAATCTACTCTTGCCAAGACGGATAGGGCTTCTATTGAAAAGCGTCCGTGCTTCTTGTGCTTGGATAATAAGCCGAAAGAGCAGCAGAACATAGAGGCGTGGTTCGATGAAGAGTTCAGCATCCGCCTTAATCCATATCCTATCATGCGGAAGCATTTCACCATTTCAAGCGTAAAACATCAGCCGCAGGTGTTGGCGGATAAGACGGCTCGTCAATTACCGGGACGCATTTTACGGTGGATGAACAATGGATTCAAGCAGACCGACATGACTGTGTTCTACAATGGTGCCCAATGCGGAGCCTCTGCGCCCGATCATTTCCACTTGCAGGCAGCGTCTACAGAGAACATTCCTCTTATAGAGTCGCCTTGGGTTGAATGGATAAAGAATACCACTCCCGTGGCACAAGCCGTTACTCCCGACGGAAGCGTATGCAAGAGCTATAGCATCAGTCAGTATGCTTGCCCCGTACAGGCGTTCGTTACCGAAGGCGGTTCTTACGAAACATCGCCAGAGTTGGTAGACCGATACCTGAGCACTCTGCCGCTGCACCAAGGAGAAGCAGAACCAAGATATAACATGATGGCATGGTACGATGAATCCGCCAAATTATACTACCAAGTATACATTCCGCGCGGCAAGCATCGTCCCGACTGTTACTACGCTACAGACGACAGCCAGATGCTGATAAGCCCCGGAGCCATAGATATGGCAGGACATATAGTCTGCATACGTAGAACCGACTTTACCCGACTTGATGACGCAAGCATCATAGAGCGGATATTGAAAGAAACAGGCAGTCAGCCTTTAAGTTAAACACCCACACATAGACATAAGACAGATATGAAAGAACCCGAAATAAGCGTGGGCATAGTCAATGCCCAAGAAATACATTTCACCCTCAACGCACGTTTCCTTGCCAAAGGCGAAACGGTAAGCGGAAACCAGCAAGTGTCTTTCGAAGAGGGAGGCATCTTATGGAACGGCAACGTGTATCGCGAGCTGACCTTTACGCCGCTTGATGAGGACTCGTCGTTCTCGCTTTACGACGTGACCATCGGCATCAACTTCCACTGGGAGCGACAGGAAACCCAGAGTTTCATAGGCACCCTTAAACTCGTGGTGTACGAAGGAAAGATTACAGCTATCAACATACTGCCCGCTGAGGATTATCTTACAAGCGTCATCTCGTCCGAGATGAACGCCACATCATCGTTAGAGTTTCTAAAGGCCCATGCGGTAGTATCGCGCAGCTGGCTGTTGGCTCAGATAGAGAAGCGTAAAGCCATGAGCAAGAAGCAGGGCGATTTCTTCTCGTTCGTAAAGACCGACACAGAGTATATCCGTTGGTACGACCGCGAAGACCATACCATCTTCGACGTATGCGCCGACGATCACTGCCAGCGTTATCAAGGCATAACCAAAGCTACCAACCAGAGTGTGGCTGAGGCTGTAAAAGCTACCCGCGGACAAGTTATGATGTATAAGAACAGCATTTGCGACGCACGCTTCTCAAAGTGCTGCGGAGGCATAACCGAAGAGTTCGACACATGTTGGGAAAACAAGAAATATCCGTATCTTACGGCTGTACGCGATGATAAGAACGACGCCGCTATGCCCGACCTTACCATAGAAGAAGATGCAGATAAATGGATTCGCTCTACTCCCGATAGTTTCTGCAACACGCACGATAAGCATATCATATCGCAGATACTTAACAACTATGATCAGGAGACCACCAATTTCTATCGTTGGAAGGTACGCTATACGCAAGAGGAGCTTGCCGAACTGATAAGAACCAACACTAAATGCGACTATGGTCAAATCATCGACCTTATACCTGTAGAAAGAGGAAAATCGGGACGTATCAGCAAACTGAAAATCGTGGGTACGCTTAAGACACTTATCATAGGTAAGGAGCTCGAAATACGACGCACGTTATCAGACACCCATCTGTTCAGCTCCGCCTTTGTGGTAGACAAAGGTCCGCAGCAAGACGACGTTCCCGCATGGTTCGAACTTACCGGAGCCGGTTGGGGACACGGCGTAGGCTTATGTCAGATAGGCGCAGCCGTTATGGGAGAAAAAGGATACAACTACAACGACATACTGCTGCATTACTACAAAGATGCAGACATCCGTAAACTTTATTAATACAGAATTATGGAAAAAGATTTTTTTGAGATTATCCGCACACGGCGCAGTTGCCGTAAATACCGCAAAGAGCAGATAAAAGACGAGGAACTTAAAACCGTACTCGAAGCCGGCACTTATGCTCCTACTTCAATGGGTATGCAGTCTCCGTTTATAGTAGCGGTGCAGAACGAAGAATTGCTGGCACGCCTTGCCAAGATGAACGCCGATGTAATGGGAGTTACTTCTAACCCTTATTACGGTGCGCCTACTTATATATTGGTATTGGCTTCTACAGAATCGCACAACCCTATATGCGACGGCAGTTGCGTACTTGAGAACATGATGCTTGCCGCCAACGCTTTAGGACTGGGTACTTGCTGGATTCACCGCGAACGCGAAATGTTCGATACCGAAGAAGGCAAACAACTCCTGAAAGAGTGGGGAATCACCGAAAACGTGATTGGCATAGGAGCACTCGCCATAGGTTACCCCGACGGAGAGCCATCGCCTGCCAAGCCTCGCAAAGAAGGATATTACCGCATAATCAAATAAATCTCTACACATTAAACTAATACAGAAGAGCTTCCGCTAAGGCCATACCGCCCCAAGCAGAGGCTCTTTTTAATGCAAATACTCAAATCAGAATGAAACGAAACAACATTTTCTACATCGTTATTGTGGCAGTACTTACCGCATCACTGCTCTTAGGCTTTGCCGAGAAAGTTTTCGGACTCAACTTGGGCGGCTTTTCATGGATGGCATCGTGGGTTACATCGCCCGTTGCGCTTGCCATCGGTTTCGCCTTCGCACTGCTGTTTGGCGAAGCTTTTCCAAAGTTCAATAAAACCATGTCGAAGAAGCTGTTGCAGTATTCGGTTGTGGGTCTCGGATTCGGAATGAACGTAACCAAATCGCTGGAATCGGGAAGCGAAGGCATGTGCTTTACTATAGTCAGCGTATTCGGCACCTTGGCGATAGGTTGGCTTTTAGGCAGAAAATTGCTGAAGGTAGATTCACAAACCAGCTATCTTCTTAGTTCGGGAACAGCCATCTGCGGAGGCTCGGCCATAGCAGCCGTTGGTTCCGTCATCAAGGCTAAGCCCGAAAGCATGTCGGTAGCCCTGGGCGTAGTATTCATCCTTAACGCCGTGGCTCTGTTCATCTTCCCCAGCATAGGCGATGCTCTTGGCATGACCATGAAACAATTCGGTATGTGGGCTGCCATCGCCATCCATGACACATCGTCGGTAGTAGGTGCAGGTGCTGCTTATGATCAGATGCACCCCGACCTTATCGCTCAGCAAGGCGTCAGCGCACTTGAAGTTGCCACTACCATAAAGCTTACCCGTGCCCTGTGGATTGTAGTGCTCGCCTTGGTAACTCCGTTCTTCTTCAAGCAGTCGCTACAGAACGCTCAAGAAGCTCCGAAGCCTTGGTATAAGAACATTCCTCCTTTTATTATATGGTTTGTCATCGCCATTATTTTCAATACCTACGTACTGAGCAACGCCTCGCTTATCGGCGACTCGGCAGCTTCTGTAGGCACACTCATTGGTGATACGGTAAACAAGCTCGCCAAGCAGTTCATCACTCTGTCTTTGTTCTTCATCGGAGCGTCTCTCACCAAAAAGACCCTTAAGGCGGTAGGTCTCCGTCCGCTTATACAAGGCGTACTCCTTTGGGTAATAATCAGCTGCGTCAGTCTGGCGTATATATTTATGGTATAAGCCGTTTTGTTTACTTGGGAATGGATAACAAAAAAGACAGCGGCACATTGCGCTACGCATTGCCGCTGTCTTTTCATATCACTACAGGTTTAGATGCGTTCAAATACCTTGAAGTAGGATACTTGCGCATGATTACCATTGGTTTCGGTAATCACCATCTTGAAGTAGCGGGTGGTTACGGGTTCGGTAAACTTCACCTCTTCGTAGGCTGGGATTAAAGGGGAGGTGGATTTCTCTACCACCGTGCCGTCAGGGGCTGTCCAAGGTAGGTCAAACGAGAACTCACCCACTTTTGTCCACGAAGATGCACCGTCGCCGGAATAAATATCCATGTGCTTCACTGTTCCGTAATTATTGCCGTTTCCTGAATAGAATCTTCTGCCAATCTGCAGCATGCTGCACTCCAACTCTTGCTTCATATCCACAATGATATTCCAAGGTTTCTCTGCAGGAACAGAGTAAGAACTGTGCCAATATTGGCTGCGATTCTCGGTGAAAAGGCTGGGATAACCGCCGCCGTCGCTGGCCTCACAAGTCGTGCCTGTAGCTGTCCACTTGGTCCAGTCGTATTGCAAATACTCTTGTCCTTCGTATTTTTGAAGCACGGTAAACGTAGTGATGCGATAACCGCATTTGGCAGTGATGGTAGCTGTACGGAAGTTTTCGCCAGTGTTGGCCGATGTGGCGGTTACGGTGATTTCATTACCGTTGGCTGTGGCGGTACACCATTCAGCACCTTCGTCGTCTACCGTAAGGCGAATTTCGGAGTTGAT
>OQVT01000987.1_pt1 | contig 17420 bp, 23 predicted proteins | sample 1691561 | NCBI WGS metagenome assembly OQVT01 (sample SAMN03418260, study PRJEB22391) | human gut metagenome | biome: human-gut; feature: organic feature; material: feces | host: Homo sapiens | place: Tanzania | collected 2013-01 | reverse complement strand
CCGCCGCAGGCCACGCGGTCGCCGACGGCGAACCCGCTGTCGCGCCCGGCTTCGACGACGACGCCCGCGCTGGAATAGCCGAGGGGAATGGGCTGGTCGAGCTTCGCCTGCACCTTCTCCAGCGTCGCGAAGACCCCCTCTGTCTTCATCTTGCGCAGAACCTTTCTGACCTGATCGGGCATCTGCAGCGCCTTGCCGACCAGGCCCTTCCGGGCGAATTCGGCGAGCATGCGCTCCGTCCCCGCGCTCACGAAACTCGCCGCCGTCCGCACGACCGCGCCCTTCGCCGGGCACAACGGCGCCGGCACGTCCGCCAGCCACATCTCGCCGGTCTTGAACGACTGTAGAATCTGTTTCATCGATCCGCCACCATCTTTATTTCGCGGGCTTTCCATTGAGCCCCTGTACAAATTCACGGCAGGAGAGAGCCTGAACGCCGCTTCCGGCTGTCGGCGTGCGAAGGGCCGCCTCGTTTGGATTGTAGATCAACTGCATGGACACATCAAGGCCGTCCGACGCGAACGCCTTGGCAAGTTTGCGCATGGGCTCGCTCATGTGAGGCGAAATCGTCGCGGACGTCTTGCATTCGGCCAACGTGACCGCGCCCGCATGAGACGCAACGACCAAATCGACCTCCAGGCCCTGCTCATCACGGAAATAATAGACGTCCCCCTCCTCGGCCCGTGACCATTGGGCCTTCAGCGTCTCCGAAATGACAAAGCCTTCGAAGATCGCCCCGTAGAATGGCGAACGGACAAGTTCTTCGCGACTTTGGATGCCAAGCAAATGGCAAACGAGACCAGAATCCAGGAAATACAGCTTAGGCGTTTTCACCAAACGCTTCCCGGCATTCCTGAAGTAGGGATAGACAAGTCGGACAATGCCGGAAACCTCCAGCACGCCAATCCATTCCGTCAGCGTCGGCACGGACACCCCCAGAGGGGAGGCCATGGCCGTCTTGTTCAGCATTTGTCCGTGTCGTGTGGCAAGAACCTTCAGGAAGCGATGGAACGCAGACAGGTTACGGACGGCCAACATTGAACGGACATCGCGCTCAAGGTAGGTCTGCACATATGAGGAAAACCAGAGCGTACGGCCCGCCCCCGCCGTCACGGCCTCCGGGTAACCGCCTGTAAAGACAGTGACCCGGGAATCTTCGTAACTTGAAAACGGAGCCAACCGGAGAATCGCCGCGCGACCGGCCATGGACTCGCTCACGCCATCCATCAACAGCGATTCCTGCGAGCCAGTCAGAATCCACTGCCCCTTGACATCTGGTTGCGCATCAATACGGGAACGGATATAGGCGAACAGCTCAGGCACCTGCTGGATTTCATCTATGATGACAGGCAATTTCAACTCGTCAAGGAAACTGCGCGGATCCTCTTTGACCAACTGCAAAACATCGGGGTCTTCCAATTGCACATAAGAGGCATTGGGGAAAAGATGCTTCAAGAGAAAGGTCTTTCCGGCACGCCGCGGTCCGGTCAGGACAATGGCAGGGAACTGCGCCAAGGCACAGACAACCGCCGATTCAATTGTCCTTTCTACGATTTTCATGCCGCTTATTATAAACTATTTAGATGCCATCCGCAACCGTCCAATTGTTGAGAATCCTAAAGTGGCACTTTAGGATTCTCAACAACGGAGGCGAACGATACACCCCTCCCCCTTGCCGGGCACAGCGGCGCCGACACGTCCGCCAGCCACACCTCGCCCGTCGTGGATGACTGTAGAATCTGCCTTCACGGCATTTCCCTTATCTAACCTTATTATCTAACCTTATTTCAAGATATTTATACTCACACATTCTCGCCACCATCTCGCGGCATTTCACCCAACGCCATCCATGCACACCACTCCGCCACGCCCCGCGCCAGAAGTAATTGTAAAGGTTTCCCAGGAAATAGCGCAACGGCATGCGACGGTACAGCCATTTCAAAAACATTCGACGTTCCAGTTGATTTCCGAAGATTCTAGGCTGCGCCGCCAACTGTTCTCCGTTGCAACGCTGAAAAGCTTCTTTGAATGTATAATGATTCTGCTTGGCGACCCAATCCGTCAAGTCTTTTGAGTCCAAATGCTCCATAACGCCCTGTAATTTGCACCATCTCCCGGCTATGAGCGGATGCTCGTTCACGGAAATATCCGTAAACCGGCATTCGCCCGTACGCCAGACACGCTGGACTTCCGCTTTCACACCTTGCATTCTGCGTCCCATAAACCACAGAACCCTGTCAAACGAAAAACCGATGTCCTGCCGGCCTGTCTTCAACGCCTCGCGAAGTTCCGCCTTCAAGTTCTCGCTCACTCGTTCGTCTGGATCCATCTTCATTGTCCAAGCCGTCTTGATCGGCAGGCTGAGCGCGAAATTCCACTGCGCGCCAAACCCCTCGAACTTGTGATAAACGACCTTCGCCCCCTTCGACTCGGCAATCGCGACCGTCCGATCCGTACTTCCAGAATCAACGATATAAATCTCCTCGGCGATGTCCTTCACATTGTCAATCGCCGCGCCAATATGGTACTCTTCGTTTAGCGTGATGAACAGAACGGTCAATGAGGGCTTTTCCATTCCGATAACTCCTTACAGCCAAGACACTCTTAATCAACTCTTACGCAAGCCGGTCTCTCGCCCCCTCGACACAGCCATTCATAGGCAGACAACATCGTCCGCCCAACTTTTTCCCAGCTGAAATCGCGACGTATCCATTCACGTCCACGCACGCCCATCCCCTTCAGCGTTTCCTGCGGCAAAGACATCGCCTCGTCCAGCGTCACGGCAAGTGTGCCGACATCATTCGACACACACCATCCGCAACGGTTCTCGACCACGCCGCCCCAAGGCGTATGCCTTGAAGCAACGACCGGCGTACCGCAGGCCAACGCCTCGGCGACCGTCACACCGAAGTTTTCCGTGTGGCTCGGCAACACGTACAGATCAACGGACGACAGGAACGCATATTTCGCCGCTCCATTGATCTCGCCCGTAAAACGGACATTCGCGATCTTCCGTTCCGCAATGATCGCCTTGAGAGTCTCGACCATGCCGCCATCCGGCCCTGCAACAACGAGTTCCCAAGCCGGATGCCGCGTCGAGGCCTTCTCCCACGCCAACACAAGGCTGTCCACGGCCTTGACCTTGTGGATACGACCGAAAAACGCCACGGTTCGCTTCTCGCCATTTCTTGACCGTGCGGTTTCTGTTACAGACGGGATTTCCATCCCAATCGGCACAATGGCAACGGGTTGGCAAAAGCCCGCCGCACGGATTTCCATGTATTCCTTCTCACACGTCGCCACGAAAAGATCCGTCGCCGCAAGGGCCTCATCCTGTCCAAACCACCCAATCAACCTCTTCTTCCACGCCGAACGCTTCAATGCCCAAGTAGCCAACGTACCATGCGGACTCGTCACCAATTTCGGAGACTCCAATCCTTCCCTACGCAAATCCGTAACGATCTTTCCCGGATAGATGTTTGGCATCATCCACAAGCCATTGCTGTGAACGACATCCATTTGAGGAATGGCTTGCTTCAGATATCGCGCCAACTCCGGAGACCTCCCCAGTGCGAAAATCGGGAATCGATGTTGCTGGAATACCCTTTGCCGAAAGACCTGCGGCGGGAGTTCAGACGCGGATAGCGAACAGGCCTCGACGTCGCAACCCTGTTTCATCAGCATTCGACACAGGTTGATGAAACAGTATGTTGGCCCGCTCGACTCATGAGTGCAATTCGGTATGACCAGTAGAGTTTTCATCACGAACCGATTCCCCTTTCGCGCATCGGCGAGCAAAGTTCCCTATACACGTTTCGTTGAAAAGACATTTGAGCGACGGAAGATGACCACATATTTCGCTCATAGAGTAGAACGGTGTCTATCACAAACCCCCCGCAAACGGTCAGAATCCACAGGACAGACCCGATTCCGCCCGGGGAGAAGAACGACGCCTCGCCCATATTCGATGCCAGCAATAACGTGAACATCGTAATCGTCACGTAGAGCCTTCGCCGTGATGCCGTGACATAGAACGAAATCAAGAAGAACGCAAACAAAACGGCGCCGACAATTCCGGTCTCGCCCAGGACCATTACAGGCAGTACCCCCTTTTCAATGGAAGCCGAAAGAACAAGCCCTTCTCCCTTGACCATCTCTCGGTTGTACGCCGCAACCTGAAATCCACTCCCGAAAAGCGGGTTTCGCCTATACTCATAAATCGAATACTCCATCAGCCCTTGGCGCGAAGAGGTCATGGCCTCTGTTAATGACCGCTGCAGAGCATCAGCGTCAACATCTTGCGTCTTGCGGAGCCACTTGGACACCGCATCGTCCTTGATCTCGAAAAAAGCCATGGACAAAACGGTTGCCGCAATGAACAGCGTCATGCCGACACCGATCTTACGCTTCACATCGTAGGCGATAGGGATCTTCCGAATCGTATAGAAGTAAATCATGAAAAGAGAGGCGGATAGCGTCACGAACGCCACGCGCGACCGCGTCATGTAGAGCATCGGCATCGCCAACAGAATCAACCCGACATGCGGAAGCCTGATGCGCTTCTCGACAAAAAGCATGTCGCACAATAGCCACGCGAACGCAAGGGCCAAAATGGGAGCCAAGGCCTGTGAATGGTTCATGATACCACAAAACAGCGTCTTCCCCCCTTCAAGGACCATATCTCGGTAGGCGGCAACCGCCGCAACCTCGCCTCCCTCCTGCATGGCATTCTGCAAGGACGTCGCATAGGAAATCGTCGGGAAGGGAATCATCGCGACGCTACCGAGAATAATGAATGCCGTCATGGCGAACAGTGTTTTACGTATGACGAGAAGATCCCGTGGACGCTCCTGAAGGTTCTGAGTCCCAATCCAGATTCCTAGAAGAAAGACGAAATAGTTGACCAGCTTCATGTAGCTGACCATCGGCAGCCATCCTGTTGCAGACCCAATACAGGCCGACAGCAGGAATGGCACAATGCCGAAAAACGGCAGTCGGTTCCTCCCACGCCGCTTCGACGCGGAAAAGCAAAGAGACAAGGCAATCGCCATCGTCCCGAAGCGCAACGCAATCGGCCAAAGGAATCCAACTTTCGGCAGAACCATGGGACTGATGTTAATCGTAAAAGGAAGAAGCATATAACAGCAAATGGCCCATCCTGACTTTCCGCTAAACGCGGCGGCGCAGCCAACAAGGACAAGCAACAAGGGGGCCACCCCGTATGTGTAACGCGCGGCGACGACATACAGGACAATCAACACGAGCGTCTTGAACGCCCCCTTGTAGAAGGGATCCTTAAACATGAGACACCACCTCCTTCAGCAAACGCGCGGCGCCCGAAGACGCAGACCACGCCCCAATTCCACCAGCCACGAACTCAGTCCTTGCTTTCTCCAACAGCCGTGAAAGCGCGTACACATCACCTTCATCAAACAAGAATTTCTCGTTCAGTATGGTTGCACACGCGCCTGCCTGTCGGGTACCCAGCACAATCATGCCTTCCTCTAAGGCTTCATTGACGACCGCGCCCCACCCTTCATATCCGTTGCTGGGCAAGGCATACACGTCATGCGAACGCATCAACGTGCGGACTTCGCCAATCGGCACGGAATGGCGAAAGGTAAGAGCCGTCGGATGACGCGCGAAGAGGCGTCTTCCCAGTTTTTCCAGTGCGCCACGCTCCGGCCCGTCGCCAACAACGGTAAGCTCAATGGGAATTTTTTCCAGGCAAACAGCGACCGACCTGAAAAGGGTATCAACCCTTTTCAAGGCAAGCAGACGGCCCACCCAGAGGACGCGCAAGGCGCGTCTCGGCTTAATGCCCGTCTGTCTGGGCGCTACCACATCCGGCGGCGCGACGAAATACCCCCACATCCGCATCCAGTCGCATCCTATCGGTTCCATCGGCCGCCATGTGCCGTGTCGTTTCAGTTCTTCAAGGATTTTCCGACGCTCTTCACCACGCGCACAAAGCCAAGCCATGTCCCGCGCCGCCCAGACACCGCAGGGCAGATAAGTCACAGAGCCTTGCCGAACCAAGGAAACAAACCGATGTGCCATTTTCCAGAACGCGGGATGCAGCATCCTGAGTCGTCCCAGTGACGGCTTGAACCAACGCTCGCTTGTGTAAAAGGTCTTTAACCCGCGCGCGCCGCGTCGCTCGAACAAGTCAAGATCCCGCTCGCCAGATATGAGGACGACTGCATTACGAAGCCAAGTCTTTGCCTCATCTGAATCCGCAGGAATCATCCAATTAAAATCCTCTGTCATCCAACCCATCGCCTGACGATCAATATCAATCTTTCGCTTATAGACATAGCGACACTCCGTCTCCCCAAGAAGTTTCACCACCGCCTTTGCCAATGGCAACTGATGTGGAGAGACTAACACTGTATAAAGACAGAATTTCATTGTAGACATTTTTTCACACAGGCTGGGACGCCAGCAATTAAGCAGCATTCGTTCGTTGTTGTCCGCGTGACGACAGCACCAGCCGCAACCAGTGTCTTGTCCGCGAGTGACACCCCCGGCAGAATCACGCTCGCCGCGCCAAGCCAACAGCCATCCCCAACAAACGTACTGGCCGATTTCCCTGCACCGCCAATGTGCGGCCCCGCAGGGTCAATTGCATGCGTCCCCGTCAAGAGCATCACACGTGGCGCGATGTCACAACAGTTCCCGATTCTGATGACGGAATTCCCAACGGGCGAAATATAGGACTGCGCGCCAATCCAGACGTCATCGCCAATCACGAGCTTTCCATTCCCCCTAAACACCGCAGACGAACAGATGCGGACATTCTCGCCAACCTGAGCGCCACACCATCGCAGCAACCTGGCCTTGAGGGCAAAGAACCGAGTCTCAGGCAACCAACCTGTCAGTAATCCAAAAATCCAAAGTCGAAAGGGTTTCATAGTTTCAAGAGTTCCTTTTCATACTGTTCTGCGACGGCATCAAAGCTATAAGGCGCGACCATCTCCCTTGTAGGCTGAATTCCTTTTCCGTCAAGCACGCATTCAATCCCCCTCGCAAGCGCAACAGCATCATTATTCTCAACCAAAAGCCCGTTGCGACCATCCTGAAGAATCTCGCGCGGGCCATACGGACAATCAACCGACACGACCGGCACGCCAGCCGCAAGCGCCTCGACAAGGACAATGCAAAAGGACTCCACGTAACTTGATATGGCAAAGCATGAGGCACAGGCTAGTTCGGACTTCAAATCATTCGTAAACCCAGGGAATACAACCGAATCATCAATCCCCAACGAATGCGCCAACTCTTCCAATTCGTTCCGCTTGTCGCCCTCTCCGAATATCTTTAATACACAAGGCCTGTTTTTGCGAACAATGGAGAAAGCCCGAATCAAAAGGTCATAATGTTTCAGTTCACACAAAGCTCCAGCTGACATCACAATCGGGATTGCAGACTTTCTCTTTTCAATTTCATGCCATTCTTCAAAAACAGGATTATTGACAACATGGATTTTCTCTAACGGATACCCTGACATGCGATGGACATCCAGCGCCGTCCCCCGACTCACCGCGAACTGGGCATCTAACCGACGCATCAGCCTATCGATTATCTGCTCAGAAAAACGTCGGGAAGGCTTCACGGACGTTCCATGCCCATCAACGCCAACGCACCCGCTATGCCTCACACAGACAAGCTTATGCCGCAATCCTAGCGACGCAACGACACTCGGAACAGCCATCGTTGCCGCTTGGCAGATCACGACATCATACCCACCCCGTACAAACAGCCGTCGCAATTCCAAAAACGCATAACGCGCCCTTCGTGCCCGCGTTATGAGCAACTGCGGTCCTTCTCCAATGTCAAATGGCTTCATCTTCGGATGCGCATGCGCAAAGTCCGTATGATACTTTGTAACGATTACGTCAACACGATGCCCACGCCTGCTCAAACCCTTCGCAAGGGCGGCAAGCACAAATTCGGCCCCACGCCCGAATAATGTTGAACCAACAAGGGCGATCTTCATCAGCACCCCTCCTTTCTGACTGTTTGACACCATCCGCGCAACGCATCACGGGACTTGACATCAACGTCATATCCTTTAGCATGGAATCCTCGAACCAGTAATGCCGTCACATATTGTGCATCTTGAACGCACAGGTCGTGGATAACGAAGGCTATTCGTGGCCTAATCTCACCCATCTGTTACATCCTATGAGTTTCCTTCCAGTAACAAGCAAATATTTGCGCAATAGCGGCATGAGTTTTGAAAATGGAGATATCATCAACGCAATCCTTATTTTATCCAAATATGTAAGATCTACATTTGTCGCAATTAGAAACAAAGCTATTTGCAATCGCTCGCGCCAGGGTATAAAATATAAATGTGTCATAAACACCGCTCGACGATTAAGCCCCCGCATAAATGTCTCGTGATTCTCTTTGACAGACGGGCTATTGAAATATGTATAAACATACAAAACATCAGCCTGTAATGAAACATTCTGATATGCTCCCGCCTTAAGCATACCCGTGCCGACCCTATAAACCGCGCATATCTCCGGGCAAACAGCTACCCGTCCTTCTCCCGCCATAAACATGCGCATTACTTGGTCGCCAACAGACAGCCGCTTACGCCCAATTTCCGAATCACTAATTCTCAGTCGATCTTTACGACGAAGCATAATGGATGCTGTCGCAAAAAAACTAGGAAAATCAGGAAAGTCTTCATGCCGAAAATCACTTTGCGTATACCGCGTACTGCAATTCTCCAAGAAGGAAGCTGACATTAGAGGTTGGCTACAAACAGAACCTATCCGATGCTTAAAGTTCGTATAACAAATCGCGACCTGCGGATCCGCAATAAATCGATCAATCTGCAACTGTATCTTCGCGTCGTTGCACCAGTAGTCATCCCCTTCGCAGATGGCGATGAATTCGCCGCGCGCGAGTTCATAACCGCGGCGGAAGTTCAGGGCACCGCGGTAGTAGTTGCGATTGGCGTGGATGATGCGCACCTTTTCGGGATAGCGCGTCTGGAATTCGCGGCAGATTGCGAGCGTGCCGTCCGTCGAGCAATCCTCGCAGATGAGAACCTCATAGTCGAAGTCCGCCTTTTGCGAGACGATGGAATCCAGACATTCGCGGATATACTTTTCCTGGTTGTAGGTGAAGACGCAACAGGAGACAACCGGTTTCTTGCAGATCTTTTCCGCGTCCACATACTCCGTATAGTCGTTCCATTCTTCGTCCTTGCGGACAAACTCCTGTACGGGCTCGCTGCGGAGCGCTTCCAGTTTCTTCAGCAATGTATCTTTGTCTATCATGATTGGCTTCTCATATTCAGGAAAGGGATTCTGTCCCGCAAAGCGGACGGAATTTGGTCCAGCAGAATCCGCCACGCCTCCGGTCGCCAGACGAGGACGAGCGCGGACCAGGCGAGGACACCGGCGAGGCCCTGCGCAACGAGGCAGAGGAACGCGGAGATGGGACTGAAACGGTTCAGGGCAGGTGGAATGTACGCGACGCCGAAGCCTATCAGACCGACAAAGAGGAACATCGGCAGCAGGTCGCGCACCTGCCGGCGCGTACCGTAGCCGATGAGCCGTCCGTTCGGATGCGAATTCAGGACGGCGCTTACGGGCGTCGAAACCACGAGCTCCATGCAGGCGAGGAAGAGGACGCCCTGACGGATGCTGAAAAACAGGACCGAAGCCGACAGGATCTTCTTAACGATTTCGAGCTTCAGGAAGATGTCGCTTCGCCCGAGGGCGTTCAGAACCTGCAGATTGATCGTATGGACGGGCCACAGCGCGAAGATGACGCAGGCGATCTGCAGAAAAGGAACTGCCGGCAACCAAACCTCGCCCAGCAGAATGCGGATCAACGGCTCGGCAACCGCAGCCAAGAGGGCCATCAGAGGGAATACCGCGAAGGTCGACAGAAGAAACGCCTTTCGGACGGCGTTCCGAAGCCGCGTCTTGTCGTCCTGCAGCTTGGAAAACGCAGGGAACATCACGCTCGTCAGACTGCCGTTGACCGCATCCATCGCCGCTTGCGGAAATTGCCGTCCCCGATTGTAGAAAGCGAGGTCGGACGGCGTATAGACGCGCCCGATGACGAGACCGTAGAGATTGACGAAGAAGGTGTCCAGCAGGGCCGAACAGAGCAACTTCCAACTGAAAGAGAAGAGACCGTGGAGCGCGGCAAAGGAGAACATGAGGCGCGGTCGCCAGCCGATGAGGAACCAGCGCACCAGCGTCCCAGCAAGACTACCGCCCAGCGTCCCCCACACGAGCGCCCAAACGCCGAACCCCGCATATGCCGCCGCTATGCCAACGAGACCGTTCGTGACGGTCTGTACCAGACCAATCCGAAAACTCAAGTTGAACAGCAGTTCGCGCGCCAAAACCGCGTTCTGCACGCCGTTGACCGAATTGATGATGACGGAAAACGCCAGCACGCGCAAAAGCGGCACGAGAACCGGACGGTGATAGAAATCGGCAATCCAAGGCGCGGAAACATACAGAATGCCGTAGAAGACCGCCGCCACCGCCAAACTCAGGAAGAAGACGGAATTGAAATCCTGATCCGTCGCATCCTTCTTGCGGACAAGCGCCGTGCCGAAGCCGCAATCCACAAAGACGTTCGAAATCGCGATGAAGATCGTCAAGAGTGCCAGCGTCCCATACGCCTCCGGCCCCAGCAAGCGTGCTAGGACTAGTGCCACAAGGAAGCCGACTCCCTGCGTGCCGAAGCGTTCCGCCAGCCTCCAGAAGAAGCCCTTCACCGTGCGCGATTTAAGATCCTTTTCCGCCATGCACCCCAGATTCTCTCAGCGGCCTATGGTATAGCCACCGTCAAGAACAAATTCCTGCCCTGTGACCCACGAAGCCGCATCGCTGAGAAGATAAACGGCCGCATGAGCCACATCGGCAGGTTCGCCGTATCGTTTCAACGGATATTTCGCTTCATTCGCCTTGCGCTGCTCTTCCGTAAGCGCCGAGAAATTTATCAGCGGCGTATTGACCATCGCCGGAGCGATGGCATTGACGCGGATGCGCTTCCCGGCCAAATCCAGGGCCGCACCGCGCACAAAGGCGCGGATGGCCCCTTTGGAGGCTCCGTACAGACCATGGGCAACCGAAGCGCAAAAGTTGGAAATGGACGACAGCATCACTATGGAGGCGCCCTTGTTCAGCTTTTTCCGCTTCTCAAGCAACGCCAAAAGCAGAATCGGCGCTTTGACGTTTATTCCGAATATCTTGTCCACAAACTCGGGCGTAATGAACTTCAAGGGCGTATGATTGTCCCCGATACCCGCACACTGAACAAGCCCGTCCAACGCATCCACGCGCTCGACAAGGCTCTTCATGTCCTCGAAATTCGTCAAGTCGGCAACCTCTATCCGATGATTCCCCGGCGCGCAGTCCGCCAACGTTTCTTTCAGGCGCGCTTCATCGCGCGCCACCAGGATGCACGTGGCGCCCACCGCCGCGCAGGCGATGGCCGTGCCGCGGCCGATTCCCGATGACGCGCCGGTGATCAATATTGTCTTGTTCTCAAGTGTATACGGCTGCATAATCGTCTCCGACAAGGACCAACTCGGACACAACGGGCTTGTCCGTTTCAAACGCGACGCTTCCCCAGGACAAGCCGACGCCAAAGGCGCACCCCACCATGTTCAGGCGCTTGCTTGGCAATTGTCCACGCAAACGCGTCACCATCAACAAGGGCAAAGTACCCGATGAGGAATTGCCGAATTCCTCTATGTTGTGCGGGCATTTGTCGGGCGGCACCCCGACCTTCTTCATTATCTTCGCGTTCAAAAACAGATTGGCCTGATGCAAGAGAAGATAGTCGATCTTCGACAAGTCTACCCCGAAACGGGAACACAGGCCCTTGATCGACTTGGGCGGCTGCGAAATCCCGAAAGCGAACACGTCCACGCCGTCCATGGCCGTGTTCATGCGCGTGCGCTTCCCTCCGCCTTCCGTCTCAAACGGCTCGTAGGACTTCGCCGTGCAGGGATTGCGATATCCGCCGTCAGGGCAATGGATGGCCTTCCACCCAGTTCCGTCGGTAGCCAGATGGAAATACATCGGCGGAGCGTTGTCATCCGCCTCAAGAGCCGTGCAGGTTCCCGCCGCACCAAATAGGGGATAGGTCGATTTGTCATCCGGATAATACGCCTGAACGCCCTCTCCACAGCACAAAAGAACGCGCTTCAAGCCGCACATTACCATGGCCGCCGCCGTCTGCAGGCCATACACCCAGCCAGAGCATCCGAATGAAATGCAAAGAGACGCGCATTCTTTTGAAAGACCGAGCCGCCCTTGTATCAGCGTTGCATTCGAGGGCCTGGAGAAATCCGGGCATTGCGTCACGACGACAAGCCCGTCTATGCTCGCCTTGTCCCACTTCAAATCGGCGATGAGACGGTCCGCGGCCGCCGTGCACAGGTCGCTCGAGAGAAGTTTTTTGGACACATGCCGACTGACTACGCCCGTCGACGCAATGAACTTCTGCGCTTCTTCCGGCGTAAAGATCGGCAAATCCGCATTATTCTCGACTTGAGCGGGTACTGCACCGGACAACCCGGCAAGGCGAACGCCCCGAACAGAAAGAAATGCCATGGATAGACTCTTATATGGAAGTTGGCCCGGTCAGCTGTTCTTCTTGGAAGAAACCGTATCGAACAAATCTTGAATGGTTATCGCCTTTTTCAAGTCTTCGCCCTTCAGCGAAACGCCATATTCTTCGTCAATCATCGCAATAATGGAAAGTGCGACAAGGGAGCACCATCCTTCAATCGAACGGAGAGGCGTATCTGCCGCAACCCCTTCCGGGGCGTCGTCAAACTGACCAATGAGATTATCAATAAACGCATCAATATTCATTTTTCTTTCCTTCTTTATTCTCAGTTTATCGATTTAGCCGGGACACCGAACACGACATCGCCGGATTTCACGTTGCGAATGCAAACACTTCCTGCACCCACTGTCGCATTGTCGCCCACCTTTTTGTGCGGCAACAAAGACGCGCGCGGATGCAGCGTCACGCCGCTTCCTAGCGAAGACCCGCCGCCCATAAATCCGAAAGCGCCGACATGGGAATAGTCCCCGATGTGAACATCGTGTCCGATATCAGAGCTGTAGAACAATGTAACAAAATCACCCACTGTGCAATCTACGGTTATGCGCACGCCAACCCCTACCAGGCATCCTCTCCCGATCACCGTATTTTGCCCAATATGCGCCGTGTTATGAATAAGCGAAAGCGGCGAACCGCCCTTTGACAAGGCCAACTCCGCATAGTGACGCCGCCATTTAGGATCCCCCATGGCCACAAAGAACACATCGTCATCCGTGAATTCATAATCTTCCGGAGAAGAAACAATCGAAGGGTATCCGCTGAAGCCGTCCAAGGCATCCTTTTTGTCATCCAAGAACCCCTTGACTGCGAAATCCGTGCCATATCCCCGGCAATCCTTGACCATATCAAAGACCTCGCGACCGAAACCCCTCGCGCCAATAATCAACAGGTTCTTCATCCTGCAATCTCCTTTACGTTCTCGGCAATGGTCCGAACGTCCTCCAGCGGCAGACCGTAGTAGGTCGGGAGCGTCAAGACGCGCACGGCGACGTCCTCTGCGACCGGGCAGCATCCCTTCCCGTAGATATAGGGGGCGAAGTCCGTCAACAGCGGATAGAAATACCGCCGCGAAAAGACATTGCACCGCTCCTTGAGGGTCGTGTAGACCTTTTCGCGCGTGGCGTTGTCCCTGAAGAGCACCGGACAGTAGGCACCATTCGCGCTCTTGCCGATGTACTTCACGGACGAACCGGCGAACGCGGCAGCATAGACGTCGGAAACCTTCCGCCGCCATGCGAGAAGGTCGTCAATCTTCTTGAGGCAGCAAAGCCCCATCAACGCCTGCAGTTCGTTCATCTTGGCGTTCGAGCCGACATCGACGCAGACCGTCTCGCTCTTGATGGCGAAGTTCCGCAGACGGAAGAGCCGCTCCTGAACCGCGTCGTCCTTGAAGACGAGGCACCCGCCTTCGCAGGAGTGGAACAGTTTCGTGGGGTGGAAGGAGAACATGCCCATGTCGCCCTGCGCGGCAAGGGTGTTTTCGCCGTAGTCGACACCGAAGGCGTGTGCGGCGTCATAGACGATCTTGACGCCGTATTTCTCGCCAAGCCGCCGGAAGCCTTCCACGTCGCAGACGTTGCCGTAGACGTGTACGGGCACAATGGCTTTCGTGCGCGGCGTAATCAGCGCTTCCGCCTTTTCGGGCGAGAGGCAGAGGGTTTCGGGGTCGATATCCGCGAAAATGGGGGTCGCGCCAATGCGCTTCAGGGCGTGGCTCGTCGCCACGAAGGTAAAGGGCGTCGTAATCACGTCGCCGCCGGCGAGTCCCAGCGCATAGTAGCCCAGTTCAAGCGCGAGCGTCCCGTTGTTGAACAGCGCGAGATTCGTCGCCGGCACGTGCAGATAGTCCGCCAACGCCGCATGGAACTTCTTCAGCATCGGCCCGTCGTTCGTCAACCACCGGTTCGCCCAAATCTCCGCACATCCCTTCTGGAATGCATCTAGCGGCGGCAGATACGGCCGCGTCACAAGTATCGGTTCTTCAAAGCGTTTCATAACTTCAGACATCCATCCCCTCATCAGTCACTTTTGCATCTCTCTATCAGACATGTGATAGCAGGATAATCTTCTCTATGAAAACAATACGCCGCGGAGCCGGAGCAGGAAATCGCCTTATCCCAATAACCATTGGACGGATTTCCGAGAACTCCAACCCGTTCTGATGTCTGCGTCGTTAAAATTTCCATATTTTGCCCCTAAGTCCTTCTGCGACGCACATTATACCATATTTTATAAACCAACTCTTCGTGTGCACGACACAGCTTGAGCAAAACATTTGGGAAAAGCAAACAAAAAACAGACCGCCGCGCCCACGCTCACCGCGTAGAAACACCCGACGGCGCAACCCAAAAGCGAATTGACGATGCCAATAAACGCAACAAGCCCGCCAACCACGCCGTAGAGGCCGAAGTCCTCCTGTCCGAGGGCCTCCAGCACCCATCGCGCCGAGAACAGCCCACAGACCAGAGCAAACAGAGACCGCCCGTAGGTGGCCACGATGTTCAGAAATATGCGTCGGTTAGGGGACATAAAATCGTTCGTGAAATATATTAGGACTTGCTATACTCGTCAACACACTTGGCGAAACTCTTCTTCAGTGCATCAACGAGTGTGGCACATTTCGTCTTCTCGGACTTTTCGATATACGCATTCATGTAATAGGTATTCTGTGTCATATTTTTCTTCCCCAAAAGATAGTCAAGATTTAACGGCTTAGACACATCACCGTTCAAATAGAATGGCACATCAGCAACCTTTCTTTTAGAGACTTTGATCTGGCATGCATCCGTACAAAAACCTTTATATCGTTTGCAAAGCTGTTGAGCGTGGTTTGAGAACATTTCCCAGAAGTCTTCATTCTGTGTCACGGGGAATTTGGAGGGATTGAAAATCTGCATAAACTCTGCATGCGTCTTCCACAATGAAAGATGAGATTGACACCGTTCAGAGTAAGCTTTAAAGAATGGATTGTCTGGAATATATTTCTTCATCAAATAGACAAGCAATTTAAAGAAAGGAGACTTTCTCCACATCCTCCCAAACAGAAGCCGCACCCAACTCCTTCGACACCTTCACATATATTGGCGCCCTATAATGCGCCGCAATGTTATCTGTCTGAACGATCTTCATCACCCTTCCAATTTCTTCCAGCCTATCTCTCAACCATCTGCTGGCAATCCCAGCACTCAACCGCAAATTCGCCGCCTCGCATTACCTCTCATCCGCTCAATCATCCAACGCCCGCGCCTTCACCACTGAACCATAGTTCGTAACGTTGATGTTGCAGCCAACCACTTCCAAACTCTTCATCATCTTCAACCCACCTTCGCGACATCCTCAATCCACCTCTCCAGTACCTTACGCCCAGCCTCCGCCAGCCGCCTCGCCATCGTGCATCCCCCAAGGGGCCACAAACCGTAATCCGGACAAATCTGCTCTTCTGCCATAGCTATGAACCTTCAAATCTCTAAATCAATCATCCCACAACACAACCATCACCATTATCCACCTTCACCATTCTACCGTCCCTCACTCAACTTTTCCTTCGCGCTCGTCACCACAGTCAATCAGCCATCCGTCTGGATTATATCTTTTGCACAATACTGCTAAGAGCACCTCTAAACTTTAGCCGCGCTGTTGTAATGTCTATTAAGACACTCTGCTACCGCAGCATCTCTTTCGGACATCATATCTGACAATTTTTTGGCCATACGCACCATAGTAGAGGCAATAGCCCATACCAATAGACCAATATCCACAATGCACTCAAAGACAAACACCCATTGACATCCGCCCCATTTTTCAACCGAGAAGTCTATAGTAAAAAACTGCGATAGAAGCGCTACCAAAAGAGTAAAAAATGACGACCAGGCAACGCCATAATAGTCATACCATCTAACGCCTCTCTCGTCTTTCCGGGCACGCTCATACACCTCTTTTAGAATTGTATTTAGTCTCTCATCTGAAATCTGAATTGGGCGTTCTTGGAGAGTTAAACCCTGGTCTTCAGCAATAATTTGTATCGGATTAGGCATTGTCAGCCTCCTTATCCTTCTTCGGAAGCAAGCCAAGTGCTCCTAATGCGAACAAATCAATATGGCCGCATTTCTTACATATAACAATACCTGCAGGTATACTAGTCCCAATCCGAATCCCTTCATAATTATCATTCACAGTAATAGAAGCAAACTCTTTCACCGAAGTGAATTCCCTTCCACCACAAAATGGACATGTAGGGAATGGTGGTCTTACCAATGCCTTTTGAAGTTTATCCAGAAATTCTTCCGAATGATTCTATCTGATCTAATTTGCGTTATTTTAGCCAAATTAGAGGCTGAAAACAATAGAAATATGTACAAAATAGCGACCTATAGACAAAATAGGTCGTTTGTTTTATATGAGGGATGTTTGTACAATACATTTGAAGAAGGATGGTGATGAAAATGGTGGTCAGAATTGAAGGAGGATAATCAATTATGAATGCGTTTAGTATCGTGGGGAAAATTACGGAAATGCCTATTTTAAAGGAAACAACAAATGGTTTGAAGACTTGTGAACTTCCTGTTCGTGTGCAGCGTAACTTTCCAAATTCAGATGGTGTTTATGAAAATGATGATATGGTTATTGAAGTATGGCGAGGACTTGCAGAAACGGTAAGTGCTTCATGTAAGATTGGTGATTATGTAGGAATCAATGGTCGTATTCATTCGCGTAAATACCAAAAGGATGAAAAGGTATACTTAAACTATGGCTTTGTAGCCGAAAAAATTGATTTTTTACGTTAGTAAACAAAG
>OQVT01000981.1_pt1 | contig 17471 bp, 20 predicted proteins | sample 1691561 | NCBI WGS metagenome assembly OQVT01 (sample SAMN03418260, study PRJEB22391) | human gut metagenome | biome: human-gut; feature: organic feature; material: feces | host: Homo sapiens | place: Tanzania | collected 2013-01 | reverse complement strand
ATGAACGTGTGCATTAATCCAGTTTTCTTGCTTCATATCACTCATAAGCTCAACATAGGTGTACTGACTATATGGCAGAGTTGCCACGAAAAGGTATCCTTTAGTTACTTCACCAGTAAGTTCATTAACTATTGGAATTGTACTACCTGCCCAGTCCACTTCAATTCTTTCAGCTATCTTATGATCAAAGTGCATCGTAGCTTTGTTTCTTTCGATATACTGATTGAAATAATTACAGAACTGAGAATACTGCAGTGGAATCTTTCCCGCAGCTCGCACCTCATTGTAGTACTCCTGCCATAAGAGCATCTTGGTTACACCAGGTTTCTGTAGTTCAAGATACATCATTTCACAATCAGGCTTAGGCTGAAGATTATCACTGTCATCTTCTGGCTTTGGAAACAGCTTATCAGCGAACTCTTCACAAGTCATAGCGCTGACATCATTCCAGGATAATCTTAAAGACTTAGCAGCGTTTTCTACTTTTCTGATTGTATTTCTTGATGTCTTTAAAAGCTTTGAGATTTCATTTCTAGACATACCTAGCGACAGATATCTAAAAATCTCTTTGTATTTTTCCTCGTACGTTTTCAAAATAAAAAACTCCTTTCCTGTAAAATATTATGTAGATACGATGCTTATCTACACCTTAATTTTACAAGAAAAGGAGTATGTATAATATAATTGGTCAACCCAATCGGAATGATTGGTCAAGTGTATCGGAATAAATGATCAGGTTAAATCGGAATTATTGGTCAGCTTCGCTATAATAATCAGAATTCACATCAAGCAGTGAAGTAATTGATCTAACAGAGTTTTTAAGCATTAAAAAAACCTTGATTTACATCAAGGTTCATAGGTTAGAATTATTCACCTGCAGGTGTTAAAGAAAACTGTCGTTTATTGCCTTCAAATAACTGAATACCTAATTCTTTTTCTAGTGACTTGATTTGTTGAGAAATAGCAGATTGTGATATATAGCATTGTTCAGCTGCTTCTGTAAAGCTATGACAGTCTACAACTGTAATGAAATATTTCATTTGTTTAAGTAACATAGAATCACCTCTTAGTATTATCATAGTATATTTATAAGACTTAATTCAAACAAATATTTATATGATATTTTCACGGCGTGTTAGACCACTCTAAAAGTCAGGAAAGTTAAGTCTCTGTTACTTTTCTATCTTCATCTTTCAATAAAGAAACATTTGAAAAACGTTCGTGATCTAATTCTTTAGATATTCCTTTTTTTATTCCAATATTTCTTTGATAATCATGTTCAAAAACACAGGCAAAGATTAAATCTAATAAATAATGAATAGAAATATTAGAAGAAAAAGTTGAAATTTTATTGGATAGCTTTTCTTTTGTAGAAATAGGAAGCCATGTATCTGCCAACTTTGAAAAAGTATTATCACCAATACTTGTAAGTGCAATTAAAGGACACCCTTTTTTTTTGATTCTTTTCATAGCATCTAATAATTCTAAGGTTTCCCCTGAATAAGAGATAAAAAGTGAGCACATATCTTTTGTTGTAAAAAAAGATTGATAATAATAAGAATCTTCATCCTCTACAATATTGACTGTTTTTCCTATTGTACGCATTTTCAATTTAAAATCATAAGCCACGCTGATTGGATGCGTAATTCCATAAACATTGATTGTCTGACATGAGTTTAATAAAAGAATCGCTTTTTGAAAATGATCATGATCCAAAAGCTGATACGTGTCTAATATACTTTCTGTGAGTAAAGAAGACATATTTTTCGCAATCTTAAAAATTGAATCTCCGTGTTGAAAAGGATAATTGGCATCGACATGTGTTATTTCTTTATTTAAATAACTAATTTCTTCACTCAAAGCTTTTTTAAGTTCTTTCCATCCTTGGCAACCACATTTTTGTGAAAGACGTACTGTTGTGGATAATGAGGTATAGGTTTCTTTAGCTATTTCTGTAATTGAAATATCTTGTATACGATGTTGATTATCGAGTAAATAGTGAGCAACAGTTTGTTCATTTGGGGTTAAATTATCATAATATTCGAGTTTTTGGATAAGTAACATACTTTTCCTCCTTTTTGCGATTAATTGGAAATTTATACTTATATTATACTCATTTTAGGAAATATTTTCCATTTTACCCCTAAAGCACATCATTTAACAGGAAACAATTATTATTTCATATCTCTTATCTACCCTTTTTTTATTATTTATGATTATGATAAAGGCGAAAAAAAGAGGAGGATATATCAATGTTGAAGAAAGATTTTTTATGGGGTGGTGCCGTTGCTGCCCATCAATTAGAAGGTGGTTATTGTGATGGTAAAGGTTTAAGTGTTGCTGATGTCATGACTGCTGGAGCTCATGGTGTGGCTAGAGAAATTACTGATGGATTAGTGGAGGCAAAATATTATCCTAATCTTGAAGCCATTGATTTTTATCATCGCTATAAAGAAGATGTAAAATTATTTGCAGAAATGGGATTTAAGTGTTTTAGAACATCAATTGCATGGACACGTATTTTCCCTAATGGAGATGAATTAGAACCTAATGAAAAAGGTTTGCAATTCTATGATAATTTATTTGATGAACTATTAAGATATGGAATTGAACCAGTGATCACTTTAAGTCATTTTGAAATGCCTTATCATTTAGCAAAAGAATACGGTGGTTGGCATAATCGAAAAATGATTAATTTCTTTATGAACTTTGTGGAAGTATGTTTTAAAAGATATAAAAACAAAGTCAAGTATTGGATGACATTTAATGAAATCAACAATCAAGCCAATTATCATAATGATATCTTTGGCTGGACAAATGCGGGTGTTCTTTATAGTCAATACGAAAATCCAGAACTTGTTATGTATCAAAGTGTCCATCATTTATTTGTCGCCAGTGCTAAAGCCGTTATCTTAGGACACCAAATCAATCCTGATTTTCAAATTGGTTGTATGTTAGCGATGGAACCTGTTTATCCATTTGATTGTAAACCAGCAAACAATCAACTTGCCCTAGAAGCCATGCATGATCGTTATTTCTTTAGTGATGTTTTATGTCGTGGTCATTATCCAGCTTATGCTTTAAAGATGTTTAAAAGAAAAGGATATCATCTTGAAATCGAGGATGATGATTTAAATATCTTAAAACAAGGAAAAGTCGATTATTTTGGATTTAGTTATTACATGTCTACAACAGTTAATGATGAAAGTACGATTGATCTTGCTTCCTGTGTTGAAGCTGTAAACGAACATAATGTTGAAAATCCATACTTAACTGCAACAAAATGGGGTTGGACAATTGACCCTGAAGGTTTACGTTATATTATGAATGCTATCTATGAAAGATATGAAATTCCTTTATTTATTGTGGAAAATGGTTTTGGCGCAATTGATGAACTTGTTGATGAAACTGTTCATGATCAAGATCGTATTAATTATTTAAAGGAACATATCATTCAAATGAAAAAAGCTGTAGAAGAAGATGGTGTTGATTTGATAGGTTATACACCTTGGGGATGTATTGATCTTGTTTCTTTTACAACAGGCGAAATGAAGAAAAGATATGGATTTATTTATGTTGATAAAGATAATGAAGGAAATGGTACATTAAAAAGATATAAAAAGGATTCATTTGAATGGTATAAACAAGTGATTGCCTCTAATGGAGAAAAACTTTAATGAAAAGATATCTTCTTTTTATCCTTGCTTTAATGATGGTTTCTATTGGAGATTCCCTTTGTTTTAAAGCAAACATTGGGGTTTCTCCCTATGAAGCTTTAGCTTTAACTTTTAACTATATGTCTCATATTAAAGTAGGAACACTCACATTATTAGTAAATGCTTGTATGATCCTTTTTCAAGTCACTTTATCTAAACAGTTTAAAATAAAATATGTCCTCCAGTTTTTAATGAGTCTGTTCTTTGGATTGGTTGTGAATGCCATTGTTTATCAAGTATTAGGTGGTATTACTCTTCAGTATTATCAATCACTCATTATAGAAATCATTGGTTTATGTTTTTCTGCCAGCGGTTGTGGTTTACTCGTCGCTTTAAATGTGTGTGTGTTCCCTTGTGAGGGCTTTGCCTTAACATTTTCAGAGACATTTAAAGTAGATTTTCAAAAAGCAAGACAAGTTATGGATATTATTCTTGTAATTACATGTATTAGTTTATCACTTAGTTTTCAATGTGGTTTTGCCTTAAGAGAAGGAACAATTATGGCAGCGTGTATCTTTTCTCCTATCATGGGATTTGTCCAAAGAAGTGCAACAAAAGGACTTAGCTTACAAAACTAAGTCCTTTTTTATATGAAAACTATAAAGAGTTACATAATAAAAAACGCCCTTAAATAGGCGTTTTACTGGTATTATTCACCAACGTATGGTAATAAAGCCATCTGTCTTGCTCTCTTGATTGCTCTAGCAAGTTTTCTCTGATACTTAGCGCTTGTACCAGTTACACGTCTTGGGATGATTTTACCGTTAGCTGAGATAAATCTCTTTAAAAGTTCAACATCTTTATAATCGATGTAATCAATCTTGTTTTTAGTGAAGTAGCAAACTTTTCTTCTACCCATTCTCTGTCTTCTGAAAGCCATTGTTGTTTCCTCCTGTTAGAATTGAATATCGTCTTCCATGATGTCATATGAATTCACTGAATCATCAAAATCTTTATCTAGATCCACTGTCTTCATGTCATAGAAGTCATTGTTGTTTTGTCTAGGCTGCTGAGTCATTGTAGGCTGCTGCATCATAGGTGCACTCTGCTGAGTTCTTTCTCTCTGTGCTCTTGTTTCCAAGAACTGAACTGAATCAGCGACAACCTCTGTTACATAAACTCTCTGGCCCTGATTGTTGTCGTAACTACGAGTCTGTATACGACCATCGACTGATACAAGTGAACCTTTGCTGCAATACTGTGCAACATTTTCAGCAGGTTTTCTCCATACAACACAGTTGATGAAATCAGCTTCCTGACCATCTCTTGTTGAGAAGTTACGATCAACTGCTAAAGTAAAACTTGTTACAGCTGTACCATTACCTGTTCTTCTTAATTCAGGATCTCTTGTAAGTCTTCCGACTAATGCGACACGGTTAAGCATTCGCCCTCACCTCTTCTTAGTCTCTTCTTAAAGTTAAGTGACGTAATACGCTTGGGTTGATACGTGATAAACGTTCGAATTCAGCGATTGCTTCTGCAGTTGTATGAGTATCGATTGCTACATATAACCCCTTAGTATAATCTTTGATTTCGTAAGCTAATTCACGTAAGCCTAACTTTTCAGTGTCAACGTTGTCAACAACACCTTCACCTTCAGTTAAGATTGCTTTAAAACCATCTAATAATGCAGTCTTTGCATCATCTTCTAAATCAGGTTTTAAAATCATCATAATTTCATACTTGTTCATTTTTTTACCTCCTCTGGTCTTAACGGTCTAGAATACTTCTAGACAGGCAGTAATATTTTACATGCTCGTTCATACTATCACAAGAAAATCAAAAAAGCAATGATAAATCGAAGTTTTTTTGACTATTTTAGATCTTCTTTTGTAGTAATTTTGATATTGTCATAATCACCTTCTACAACATAGACATCTTTACCTTGTAATTCCAACATAGATGCATCATCTGTTGCCTGGATATTATTTTCAATGGCTTCTTTATAGGCATTTCTAATAAGTACTGTATCAAAAGCCTGTGGTGTCTGTGCCTGCATAAGTTCAGAACGGATAAGTGTTTCTACTACTTTACCATCCTTCACACGCTTGATTGTATCTTTACATGACACCATTGCAAGTACTGCTTTATGTTCTTCCATGCCTTCTACTAAACGATCTAAAAGGCCTTTTTTCACAAATGGTCTTGCACCATCATGAATCATTACATAATCACTTGTGACATGTTTTAAACCTTCATATACAGAATCCTGTCTTTCTTTTCCACCCTCTACAAACTTCATACATTTCTTATTTAATAGTTTTTTGAAATGTGATTGTTCTTCCTTCTTACATACAATAATGATTTCTTCACATCTCTTATCATGTAAAAAGACATTGACTGTCTTTTCATATACAGTCTCTCCCTGTAATTGATAGAACATCTTATTGTAGCCAAGACCTGTTCTTTTACCACTTCCTGCACATAATATAATTGCGCTATACATCATGAATCACCTCTATACCATTATATACAAAAAGAACGCAAATTACTTCACGTTCTTCTCTAGTCTCGCAAATAAAACACTACGTGTTGTTGTATCAGGTGCATAACAAGTAGATAAAAGCAATAATGGTGCTGCATTTTGTGTATCTACATCTCTTGATTGTTTAGCAGATGATTTCGCATTAGCCACATAGCTTGCATAATCAATATTCTTTAAGTAATAATCACTTGTTGCTTCAATGATCTTTGTACTATAGACAGAATAAACATTAATGCTGCCATCTGGTAAATAAATATATACTTCTGGATGATTAATAAAATAATCATGATCCGCAAACTTCTTAATATTCGCAAACATTGAACCATTCTTCATATTATGACCATAGATAATTGTATTACTATCAGTCAAAGATGCATTATTATCTTCATCTAGGAAGATACTACCCGCAAATGAATACTTCTTTTCATAGTTTGTATGAATATATGTATCATTTGTTTTTCCTTTTAATAAAGCATAATCAATATTTGTATTAGGAATATAGATCCAACCAATAATGTCTTCATTAATACTCTTTAGTTGATTAAAATCAACTTTTCTATCCAGTGGTGAATCCTGCTTGACTTCAGTGACGACTTCTTCTTGTAGTTTTTTGTTGTCAGAGTTTACCTTATGATATTTATATCCAATGTTTGCAAGATTACCTGCACTATATAGAAAGACAGCTAAACATACTACAAGAAGAATACGTCTAATGATTTTCATTATACGTTAAACTTGAAGAACATGATATCTCCATCAAGTCCTTTATAAGTTTTTCCTTCCTGTCTAATCTTACCAGCTTCTTTTAAAGCCACTTCACTCTTATACTGCATCATATCATCATAAGTATAAGTTTCAGCTTTAATGAAACCTTTCTGGAAATCTGTATGAATAATACCGGCCATTTCTGGTGCTGTCATACCATTAGTAAATGTCCATGCACGGCATTCATCAGGTCCTACAGTAAAGAAAGTCTTTAAGTCTAATAAAGCATATGTTTCTTTAATAAGCTTATCTAAACCACTTTCCTTGATACCTAAATCATCCATGAAGATAGCTTTATCTTCTGCATCTAATGCAGCTAATTCACTTTCAATCTTAGCGCAGATAGGAACAACATCGCATCCTTCTTTTGCCGCATATTCTTTTAAAGTGATATAGTATGGGTTTGAATTTGGATCTTCAATATCTTCTTCACCCATATTAGCCACATAGATCATAGGCTTAGTAGTTAATAAGTTGAACTGTTTTACATAAACCATTTCTTCCTTATTAAAAGTAAGAGTACGAGCCATCTTGCCCGCTTCTAATACTTCTTTTAATGGTGCTAATACTTCCATTTCAGCTTTCGCTTCTTTATCACCAGTCTGAGCTTTCTTTTCAATCTTACCGATTCTCTTGTCAACTGTTTCTAAGTCAGCCATTACAAGTTCAAGGTTGATTGTTTCAACGTCACGTACTGGATCTACTGAACCATCAACGTGAGTAATATCCTTATCTCTAAAACATCTTACTACTTCACAGATTGCATCTGTTTCTCTGATGTTAGCTAAGAATTTGTTTCCTAAACCTTCACCTCTAGAGGCACCTTTTACAAGTCCGGCAATATCTGTAAATTCAAATGTAGTATAGATAGTCTTCTTTGGATTAAAAATTGCAGCAAGATCATCTAATCTATGATCTGGTACTTCAACAACACCTACGTTAGGATCAATTGTTGCGAATGGGTAGTTGGCTGCTTCTACCTGTGCGTTTGTGATTGCATTAAATAATGTAGATTTACCAACGTTTGGTAAACCAACGATTCCTGCAGTTAATGACATAATTTATATTCACTCCTTTTAATCTACATTATTTTATTATAACTAACATCAAAATGCAATGAATGAATGGTATAATGGGGAAGGTGATAGAATGAATAATATATATGAAAGACTAAATACATTTTTATGGTCTCATCCTACTTATAAAAAGGTAGTAGGATTTCTTACAATCGCATTAAAATACATCATGATGGCTTCTTATGTGATGTTACTCATCGGTTTTTATATGACTCATGATGATTATCTTATTTATGCGATTATTAAGCCTTGTGCTGCATTTCTTATTGTGACAGTAATAAGAAAACTGATTAATCAATCACGTCCCTATGACTACTTAGAAGTGACTCCACTCTTAGAACATTGTGAAGGATGTTCATTCCCTTCTAGACATGCTGCAAGTGCATTTATTATCGCATTGACTGCAATTCATTTTGATTTATATATTGGTATAGTGATGCTTATATTTGCTTTTTTAACTGCCATTACAAGGGTTTTAAGTGGTCTTCATCATATCAGTGATGTAGTGGCTGGCATGGTGTTAAGTCTCATTATTGAACTTTTATAGAATACATAACTATTACACAGAGAAGTGTGTATAATGGTATCCGATAAAGGAGATGTGATCATGAAAAAGATAAATATTGCGATAGCTTTCATGCTTCTCATCAGTCTTGTTTATAGTCCTGTACATGCTGATGAAGTGAAGGAAGTTTATCTTACCTTTGATGATGGACCTTCTCATAACACACCTCAAGTATTAGATATTCTTGATAAATATAATGTGAAAGCCACATTCTTTGTGACTGCTGAAAATGCCCGTTATCAGAATTATATTCGTACCGCTTATTTAAAAGGACATGCCATTGGTGCACATAGTTATACACATAAGTATAGTATTTATCAAAGTGAAGAAACTTATTTTGAGGATTTAGGTAATATTGAGAAAATCATCAAAGAACAAACAGGACGTACCAGCAAATTGATCCGTTTCCCTGGAGGAAGTTCAAATACGATATCAAGACATTATTCACAGGGAATTATGGCTAAGGTTGCGAAAGAAGTAGAAAAGAAAGGCTATAAGTATTATGACTGGAATGTATCTTCTAATGATGCGACAGGACGTTCAGTCAATCCTGCACGTATTATTGAAAGTTCTAAGTCTAGACAGCCACGTGTATGCATCTTAATGCATGATACAGCAACTAAGACAACAACAGTACAAGCATTACCTGCCATTATTGAATACTATAAAGCAAATGGCTATACTTTTAAAACTTTAGAACATACTGACTTCGTCAGTCATCAACGTATCAATAACTAACAAACGAGAGGCATGTGACCCTCTCGTTTTTGTGTTAAATAAAATATTTTGTGTAATAACGAATACGAATCAAATCAAATAAGCGCATGATCTGATAATTGAATTCAATACCATCAAATGTACCTAATACATGTACAACATCATCGGCACAAATAGAATCATAATTCTTATATTTGATATTCTGTGTCATGAGGACGATATGTGATTCACATAGACCTTTTTCTTTTAAAGATTTAGATACATGACTTAAGGCACGTCCTGTAGCGGTTAAGAAGAAGACAACATCAGTATCCTTGAACTTGAAGTTCTTATCAAATTGATGTAATTCAATGGCCTCTTTCCCCATGCTGATCATATCTGTCTGAAAGTCTACAGTCACACTTAATGGTGAATATCCTCCTGCAAGGATAATTCTTCCCTGTTCATGAATAATTTCAGCTAAGTGATCAATGAGATTCAAGAATTCTTCTTTTGAACCTGAGATATGAAGAGAACTGATCATACCATCAATATCAGTATGGAGTAGTCTTAACTGCATCTGACTAGAACGCAAATCCTGATCCATCATCAGTCTTTCTCTGAAGTCTTCATAATCATGATATCCTAAGTATCCAATAAAGATCATTATATCTTCCTCTGTATACTCAGATTCCTTCACAATTTCTTCTAATGTCTTACATCTTAATTCTTGATAGTGTTCTACCATGAATAAGGCAGTACGATATTGTCTATCGTCAGTAATCACACCATTGAGATAACGAATAATACGTGATAATAGTATGTCCATATAATCACCCCTTTCATATATTATATACTAAAAAAGACTCCATCTTACTAAATGGAGCATAAAAAAAAGGATAACTGGAGGGGCGGTCGAACCATTTCTAAGAATGGGCATCCCTCATCCGCCATGCATCTCTCAGATACACGCCGTGTTAGACGAGACCGATTTTTCTACATCAGTTATCCTATCTCAACTACATTAAATCATTATTTTTTGATGGAGTCAAGTTATTCACTTTCTTTATGTTCAATAACTTTTTTTAATCTCTTTTCAAAATCTCTTCGTGAAAACATGATAATTGCGCCGCAACCCATGCATTTCACTTTAATGTCCGCACCCATTCTTACGATTTCCCATTGTGTGGATTTCTTACATGGATGAGGCTTTTTCATTTCAATAATATCATGTAATCCGTATTCCATCATTATTCTCCTAATCTTTTAATAATATCTCTTGCCACTAAGATTCCATTAGCGCCTGCCTGAGCAAGACCTCTTGTTAGACCTGCACCATCACCAGCAACATATAAACCATCTATAAGAGTTTCAAATCCTTCTCTTACCTTTGGTCTTGCACTATAGAATTTAGCTTCTACACCATAGAGTAATGTATGTTCATTCGCAATACCTGGTGTCACGTGATCTAATGCTTCAATCATTTCTACGATTGATTTCATTGTATTGTATGGTAATACTAAACCTAAATCACCTGGAACTGCTTCTGGTAATGTAGGTACTGTATAACCTTCTTTTAAACGCTTTTCAGTTGTTCTTCTACCCTTCTGGATATCACCATATCTCTGTACGATGATAGAACCATTTGATAACTTATTCGCTAACTGAGCCACCTGATGCGCAAATTCATTAGGCTGGTTAAATGGTTCAGAGAATACATGAGATACTAATAATGCAAAGTTAGTATTGTTAGAACCTAGTTTAGGATCATGATAAGCATGTCCATTGGCCATCATTGTACCTTCATGGTTTTCAATGACGACATGTCCACTAGGGTTTGAACAGAATGTTCTTACTCTTGTACCTACAGATGTGTTATAGATGAACTTACCTTCATATAAGTTCTTATTGATTTCATCCATAACGATATTAGATGTTTCTACACGTACACCAATATCTACCTGGTTGTTATAAAGGTCTAAGCCATGCTTCTTAAAGATTGTATCTAACCATGTTGCACCATCTCTACCTGGTGCAAGTAATACTTTAGAGGCTGTAATGATATCACCCTTTGCAAGCTGAATACCCTTGATTGTATTATCTTCTACAATAATATCTTCTACTTCTGTATTAAACTGGATATCAATATGTTCCTTTAATACTTCCTGCATTTCAGTCATGATACGTAAGTTTTCTTCTGTACCTAAATGTCTTACCTTAGCACGTAATAGTTTTAAACCTACTGCATAGCCTCTGTGTTCAATTTCTTTTACTTTGTCTGTAGTTGGGTCAGTAATATCTTTAGTTGCCCCATGCTTTAAATATAAGCCATCTACATAACGAATAACATCTTCTACTTCATCAGCTGGAAGATAATCAGTCAACCATCCACCAAATTCACTTGTAATATTAAACTTACCATCAGAATATGCACCAGCCCCACCAAATCCACATGTAATAGAACATGCTGGTAAACAGCCTGGTTCATTATCCTTGATCACTGGACACTGTTTAATCTTCTTATCTTTAATAGGACAATGTCTTGCAGTCACTGCTCTTCCTTTATCAATTAATAATACTGATAAGTTAGGATTCTTTAATACGAATTCATAACTTGCCATAATTCCTGCTGGACCAGCACCTACTACAATTACATCATAATTTTCTCTCATATATACCTCGCTTCTTTACCACTCAATAATACCATTCTTTAGACAGAAAGAAAAGGTAGTAAAACACTACCTTTAGTCTTCAAATAAGCATGCACCATTTGTTTCAATGACATGTTTGTAATAATCAAATGATTTCTTCTTATAACGTTTATAAGTACCATTACCTAGATCATCACAATCTACATAGATGAAACCATAACGTTTAGACATCTGTTTTGTAGATTCAGAAACAATATCGATACATCCCCAAGATGTATAACCCATTAAGTCTACACCATCTTCTACAATCGCATTATACATTTCTTTGAAGTGTGCATCAAAGTAATCGATTCTATACTGATCATCTACAGTACCATCTACTAATTCATCTTTAGCACCTAAACCATTTTCTACTACGAATAATGGCTTTCTATAACGGTCATATAAGTCTACTAGAGAAACTCTTAAACCAATAGGGTCAATCTGCCATCCCCAATCAGATGATGGGATATATGGGTTCTTTATAGCCACATTAGTATTGGCTGCAGTCTTCTTTAAACCATTGTCATCTTTTGCTACACAGCTAGATGAATAATAAGAGAATGAAACGAAATCAACTGGATATTCCTTCATGATCTTTAAGTCATCAGGTTCCATCTTAATGTTGATGCCTTCATTCTTGAATTTAGATAATAAGTATGCTGGATATTCACCAAATACCTGTGTATCGCTATAACAATATGTACTTCTCATATCCTGCTGTGCCTGTAAAACATCTTCAGGTTTACATGTATATGGGTAGTAAGTAAGTTTTGTTAGCATGCACCCTACTTTTGCATCAGGGTTTGCTTCATGTACGATCTTAGTTGCAAGTGCACTGGCTACAAACTGATGATGCATAGCCTGGAAGATGACTTCATTGAAGTTCTTACCTGGGAAACGATCTTTAATAAGTGCACCAGTTGTATATGGGTGTCTGATCATAGAGTCTACTTCATTGAAAGTAAGCCAGTATTTTACTTTATCTTTGTATCTATCTACAATGACTTCACAATAACGTACAAACATATCAATGACTTCTCTTGAATACCATCCATCATAGTTTAATACAAGATTAATAGGTGGTTCATAGTGAGAAATAGTCACTAATGGTTCAATACCATATTTTAAACATTCATCAAATACATCATCATAGAACTTTAAGCCTTCTTCATTAGGTACTGCATCATCACCATTAGGGAAGATTCTTGCCCAGGCAATAGATAAACGGAATACTTTAAAGCCCATTTCTGCGAATAATTTAATATCTTCTTTATAGTGGTGATAACCATCAGCACCATGTCTTTTTGGATAGTATACTTCATCCTGTGTTTTTAATGCTTCTTCGATATCAGCTGTAGTGACTTCATTCTGTTTCTTATAATCCTGTACATCTACATCTAAATGGCTTCTAGCACAGTCTGAGACAGTAATACCTTTACCGCCTTCATTCCATCCACCTTCATACTGATTGGCAGCGACAGCACCGCCCCATAAAAATCCTTCTGGAAATTGTTTCATATTATGTGTCCTCTTCTTTCATGTTTATTATACATAGAATAAGAATTAAACTTTAAGATTTCCTAGAAATGAAAAAAGAACAGTTTCCTGTTCTTTAAACATCTTCAATAACACCCATGATTTCTAGAATACGATTTAAGTCTTCTGTATCAGAATACTTAAGAGTGATTGTTTTTTCTTCAACCTTTACTTTAGTACGGAACTTCTTTCTTAGTAAGTCTTCCGCATATGTATAGGTTGTATTCTTTTCTTTTTTAGGTGCATTTTTACGTTTCTGAGCAAGTTTATAGCCTCTGACGATATCTTCTACCTGACGTACAGAAAGTTTCTCTTTAATGGCACGATTGGCGATTTTAAGAGCTGTTTCATCATCTAGACCTACTAATGGTCTAATATGTCCCATAGATAGAACACCTTCTAGAATATACTGCTGGAGCTTCTCATTGATATTTAGAAGTCTTAAAGTATTAGTGACATGTGTTCTTGATTTACCAATACGACCAGCTAATTCTTCCTGAGTCAGATTCATCTTATCCATCATGGCTTTATAAGCCTGTGCTTCTTCAATCGCATTGAGATCTTCTCTCTGGATATTTTCTAGAAGCGCAATTTCCATCATCTGATCATCAGTGAAGTCTACAATGATTGCAGGTACTTCTGTTAAACCGGCAATATTAGCACCTCTGAATCTTCTTTCACCAGCTACGATATCATAACCATGAATAGATTTCTTTAAAAGAATTGGCTGTAAGATACCATGTTCTTTAATAGACTGTGCTAATTCATTTAGTTTATCCTGATCAAAGTGTTTTCTAGGCTGATAAGGATTTGGTCTGATTAAATCAATTGAAACCTTTTCTTGTGAGTATTCATTAGAATTACTTTCAATCGCAGAAATCATGGATTGAAGATCCCCACCAGTTGATGTTGTATCAAAGATTGCATCCAATCCTTTGCTTAAACGTTTTTTCTTATCTGCCATTTCTGCTCACCACCTCTTTCGCAAGTCTTGCGTAAGACTTAGCGCCTTCGCTACGTGAATCATAATCAAAGATTGAAAGACCTGCAGAAGGTGCTTCTGATAACTTTACATTTCTAGGTATCACTGTTTTATAAACTTTGTCTTTAAAGTATTTACGTACTTCCTGTGTAACTTCTACACCTAGATTAGTACGTGAATCAAGCATTGTTAATAAGACACCTTCAATTGTTAGATTACGGTTAAATACTGACTGTGTTAATAAAATAGTATTTAATAGCTGTGTTAAACCTTCTAGTGCATAATATTCACACTGAACAGGAATTAAGACACTATCTGCAGCTGTGAGGGCATTTGTGTTTAATAAACCTAAGGCAGGTGGACAATCAATGATAATATAATCATATTGGTCTCTGACACTATCCATAGCCTTTCTTAAACGTTTTTCTCTTCCCTTTGGTACAGCTGATAATTGTACTTCTACACCAGCTAAGTCAATGCTTGCAGGTGCTACATCTAGATGTGGAATTTCACTATGTTTGATGATTGATTCAATGGGTACTTCATCAATAAGTACATCATAAGTTGTTTTTTCTAAACTAGAACGATCGATTCCAATACCCTGCGTCGCATTAGACTGAGCGTCCATATCTACAAGTAATACTTTCTTCTTCATAAGTGCAAGTGCTGCACATAAATTAATACTAGTGGTTGTTTTTCCTACGCCACCTTTTTGGTTTGTAATTGCGATTACTTTGCCCATCACATAACCTCCTTATTCGCATTCTTAATTATATCATAAAACTCTTTAAACAAAACAAAAAGAATGAGAAGGTATGAACCTTCTCACTATTTTAGTGTACCGATACGTTCTCCCATGAGAACACGTACTTCATCTTCATTTTTTGAGTGATTGAGAATGTCTTCATCAATCTCTACTACATCCTTCTTAATGAATAAGACAACTGTACTACCACCAAATTCGAAATAGCCTTTTTCTTCACCACGTTTGAATGACTGTTTATGAAGATTTGTGATCTTACCTACCATCATAGCGCCTACTTCCATCTGGACGACATCACCAAAATGTTTTGTATGTAGAACTGTATAGGCACGGCTATTTGTCTTATAGATAGGATAATAATCACTGGCGATTGGATTGACTGTATGGAAAATACCTTGAATAAAGTGTTCTTTGTCAGCTGTTCCATCATCAATGAAATGATAGTGATGATAATCATCTACTGTAAGTCTAAATACAAGACATAGACCGCCTCTATATTCATCAGCGAGTGCAGGACTCATTAATAAGTCTTCAATTGTATAAACTGAATTCTTTATTTTAAGCTGTAATGAATCTGCAATAGAGTAAACAGTCAATTTACTATCACAAGGCGCAATCAATGCATTTTCATCCTCATCAATATGTCTTACACCATCTTTAATAGTACGTGTAAAGAAATCATTGTAAGAATTGTAATCCTGTGATTCATATAAATTTAAATCGATATTATTCTTCTCTACAAAAGATTTGATTTGTCCTTTGGATAAAGAAGAATTCATAAAAGCACCACCAAGTTCTGTAATAACTGGCTGAGTGAGTACTTTAAGTAAACATCTTCCCGCAAGTGATCCGTATAGTTTCTCTAAGAATAAATCCTGAGACTGATCATAATCTAATTTTTCACCGTTACGTTTAAATATTGCCATATTAGATTAATACAACACCTTTTATAATAAGAATGATTAAAAGGATAATTCCAAAACCGATAAGACCTAAGACACCTTTAAAGTCAGGCTTGATTACTTTAATATTAGCTACAAATAAAATACCTACAACAAGTAACCCAATTAAGTAAACAAACTGAACCTGTGGTACTGAAAGACATACTGTTAAACAGTAGATCATTGGGAAAATTAGAGATGAAGATGTAACAGGTAATCCCTGATAATACTTTCTTTTTTCAGTTGTCTGCTGCTGTCTCATGTCTTCCATTACATTAAAATATCCTAGACGAATAACAGCACCAAGAATATATATAATAAAGATGATTAAACAAGGGATACTATTGAATCCCATTGAATAGGCAATGATTGCAGGATAAACACCAAAGCTGATTAAATCTACAAGAGAATCAATCTGAATACCAAACTTCTTTTCTTCTTCTGTTCTGTCCTTTTTTGAACGTGCAACGATACCATCGAAAGAATCAAAAAAGCCACAAAGCATAAGACAGAATAATGCCAAAACATAATTGTGTTCAAATGCGAAGTGAGTTCCGACAATCGCACTGATTAAACTACAATATGTTAGAATGACTGTATAGTTGTAATAACCAATCATACAATTCACCTTTCCTTCTTTTCTATAATCGGGTTCATTATAGCATGAATGAATATTGAATGATAGACATTTAATATCGTTTCTGTAAAATAAAAAATAGCCTTTTATAGGCTATTTTAAACAAAAAAAAGACCTGGCAGCTTGCTATTGTCGCGTCTTCACACTATCGTCGCCGTTATGATGCTTAACTTCCGTGTTCGGGATGGGAACGGGTGTGTCCATCATGCTATCGCCGCCAGATCCTCGAGGGATCCCTCAAAACCAGATACGTCATCTCTACTAATCTCTACTCTCTCCAATCTTGGCCAAGTCCTCGGCCTATTAGTACCGCCCCGCTAAGCACATCGCTGCGCTTGCACTCGCGGCCTATCAACCTCGTCGTCTTCGAGGGGCCTTACTTGTCGCCAATGGGAGGTCTCATCTTGGAGGGGGCTTCACGCTTAGATGCCTTCAGCGCTTATCCCGTCCGGACTTGGCTGCCCAGCTGTGCCACTGGCGTGACAACTGGTGCACCATCGGTCCGTCCACCCCGGTCCTCTCGTACTAGGGGCAGCTCTCCTCAAACCTCCTGCGCCCACGACAGATAGGGACCGAACTGTCTCACGACGTTCTGAACCCAGCTCGCGTACCGCTT
>OQVT01000980.1_pt1 | contig 17481 bp, 7 predicted proteins | sample 1691561 | NCBI WGS metagenome assembly OQVT01 (sample SAMN03418260, study PRJEB22391) | human gut metagenome | biome: human-gut; feature: organic feature; material: feces | host: Homo sapiens | place: Tanzania | collected 2013-01 | reverse complement strand
CCGGGTCTGCCTCGCTAAAAAGCTCCGACAGAAACGCGCCCTTTACCCAGAACGCGCTGTTTGCGAGTTCCTTAATAAAAGCCGTTCTTCCGCCGGAGGCAAGAACAGTCATGTTATAATTGCTTTCGATATGGTGGCTGAGTGCGCCTTTGATAGAAGCCTCGTCCACAAACGGAGCCTCTGCACAAAGCACAATAATATTCTTATCCTCTCGCTCTTTTACCCAGTCCTTTGCGGAAAGGATTGGGTGCCCCGCTTCTTTTGGGTGCACAAACACAGGCGAGTCTCCGGTGAGTTTCTCCAAAGCGTCCTCGCCCTCGTGTCGAATATAGCATCTGTCGGAAATCTGAAGAGCGTCAAGCGCGGTATTGACCCACTGCGCCACCGGACGAAAAACAAGCTCGCCCATGGCAGCCGGGCAGTCCTTATACAAAGCGCCGCAGCCGCTAGTATAAATTATCGCCGCAGCATTCTGCATAATAAACACCTCCGTACTTTTATCAAATCTTACATATCTATTATGCTATTTTACTCGGTATTTTGCAAGTAGAAACATATAAAAAAGATTAAAAATGAACAAATTCGTCAATTTCGCAGAATTTTCATTGATAATATAGAAAACTACAAGACATTTTGATATAATGTAGACTGTACGGATTTATATTTCCGGCATAGGAAGCAAAATGCTGAAAATTTTTAGGAGGTTATTATATGAGCAAAAAGTTTGTTTACCTTTTCTCTGAAGGCAATGCAAAGATGCGCGAGCTTCTCGGCGGCAAGGGCGCCAACCTTGCAGAGATGACCAACATCGGTCTTCCCGTTCCACAGGGTTTTACTGTAACCACCGAGGCTTGTACTCAGTACTATGAGGACGGTCGTAAGATTAACGACGAAATCATGGAACAGGTTATGCAGGGCGTTGCAAAAATGGAGGAAATTAACGGTAAAAAATTCGGCGATAAGGAAAATCCTCTCCTTGTATCTGTTCGTTCGGGTGCCAGAGCATCTATGCCGGGTATGATGGATACTATCCTCAACCTCGGTCTTAATGACGAAGTTGTTGCTACTATGATCGCAGGTAACGATGATCCTGCTTTCGAGCGTTTCGTATATGACTCATACAGAAGATTCATCCAGATGTTCTCTGATGTAGTTATGGAAGTTGGTAAGAAGTATTTTGAGCAACTTATCGACAAGATGAAGGAAGAAAAGGGCGTTCAGTTCGATATCGAATTGACTGCCGCAGATCTTAAAGAACTTGCTTCTCAGTTCAAGGCTGAGTATAAGAAGCAGCTCGGCGAAGACTTCCCGTCCGATCCTGTAGAACAGTTGAAACTCGCTATCGAGGCTGTATTCCGTTCATGGGACAACCCTCGTGCAAATGTATACCGTCGTGATAACGATATTCCTTATTCATGGGGTACCGCAGTAAACGTAATGCCTATGGTATTCGGTAACCTTAACAATCAGTCTGGTACAGGCGTTGCCTTTACCCGTGACCCTGCAACAGGTGAGAACAAGCTCATGGGTGAGTTCCTCATCAATGCACAGGGCGAGGACGTAGTAGCAGGTGTTCGTACTCCTATGCCTATCGCTCAGATGGAGCAGGAATTCCCTGAGGCATATGCACAGTTCCTTGAGGTTTGCGAAACTCTTGAGAACCACTATCACGATATGCAGGATATGGAATTCACTGTTGAAAATAAGAAACTCTACATGCTTCAGTGCCGTAACGGTAAGAGAACAGCACAGGCTGCTCTTAAGATTGCTTGCGACCTCGTAGACGAAGGTCATAAGACTCCTGCCGAGGCAGTTGCTATGATTGATCCTCGTAACCTTGACACTCTTCTTCACCCACAGTTTGATGTAAAAGCACTTAAGGCTGCTACTCCTATGGGTAAGGGTCTCGGCGCTTCTCCGGGTGCTGCTTGCGGTAAGGTTGTATTTACTGCTGAAGACGCAGAGAAGTGGAACGAGATGGGCGAAAAGGTTATCCTTGTTCGTCTTGAGACTTCTCCCGAGGACATCACCGGTATGAAGGCTGCACAGGGTATCCTTACAGTTCGTGGCGGTATGACCTCTCACGCTGCCGTTGTTGCCCGTGGTATGGGTACTTGCTGCGTATCCGGTTGCGGCGACATCGTTATGGACGAAGAAAATAAGAAGTTCACACTCGCAGGTAAGGAATTCCACGAGGGTGATTATATTTCAATCGACGGTTCAACAGGTAACATCTATGATGGTATTATCGAGACTGTTGATGCTCAGATCGCAGGCGAATTCGGCAGAATTATGGCTTGGGCTGACGAGTTCAGAAAACTTAAGGTTCGTACAAATGCAGATACTCCTGCCGACGCTAAGAAGGCAAGAGAACTCGGCGCCGAGGGTATCGGTCTTTGCCGTACAGAGCATATGTTCTTTGAAGAGGACAGAATCGCAGCATTCAGAGAGATGATTTGCTCCGATACAGTTGAGGAGAGAGAAGCAGCTCTCGAGAAGATTCTTCCTTATCAGCAGGGTGACTTTGAGGCTCTTTATGAGGCTCTTGAGGGCTGTCCTGTAACTATCAGATTCCTTGACCCGCCGCTTCACGAGTTTGTTCCTACCGAGGAAGCAGACATCGAAAAGCTCGCTAAGGCTCAGAATAAGAGCGTAGAGGAAATCAAGGCTATCATTTCTTCTCTTCACGAGTTCAACCCGATGATGGGTCACCGTGGTCTTCGTCTTGCCGTTACATATCCTGAAATCGCTAAGATGCAGACTAAGGCTGTTATTCGTGCAGCTATCAATGTTTCTAAGGCTCACCCTGATTGGAATGTAGCTCCTGAGATTATGATTCCTCTCGCTTGTGACGCTAAGGAACTTAAATATGTTAAGGATATCGTTGTTGCTACTGCTGATGCAGAAATCGCTGCAGCAGGCGTAGATATGAAGTACGAAGTTGGTACTATGATTGAGATTCCTCGTGCTGCTCTTACAGCAGGCGATATCGCTAAGCAGGCAGAGTTCTTCTGCTTCGGTACTAACGACCTTACCCAGATGACATTCGGCTTCAGCCGTGATGACGCAGGTAAGTTCCTTAACGCTTACTATGACAAGAAGATATTTGAGAGCGATCCGTTTGCTCGTCTTGACACAACAGGTGTAGGCCAGCTTATGGAAATGGCTGTTAAGAACGGTAAGGCTACCCGTCCTTCACTTCACTGCGGTATCTGCGGTGAGCACGGCGGCGATCCTACTTCCGTTGAGTTCTGCCACAAGATCGGTCTTGATTATGTATCTTGCTCACCGTTCCGTGTTCCGATTGCTCGTCTTGCTGCTGCTCAGGCTGCTATTGCAGAGATGTAATCGTTTCTCGTAACAGAATAATATACAAAAGATTAGAGGATAGCTTCGCTATCCTCTTTTTGTCTTTGCGGATTGGTTTTCGTTCGTTTATATAATATGTTTTATATTATGCTCTCGGAACGCTGACAATCCGCAGATCGTATTTCTTCAGCATCTCGCCGCCCTGTACTTTCCCGCCGGTCAGGATATCTTCTTTTCCGTCGAAGACTGCCGGAAGCGGAATTTCCTCATCTTTGAAGTTGATGACAAAGTACAGATCTTCGCCGTCTGCCTGACGTCTGGTGATCTCAAGTGCAGTCTCTTCTGCGATAACAGGCCGAACAGCTGTACCCTTCACTGCCAGATCGAGAACCTTAGCAAGGCCGCTTTCGGAGAGATCGGTTCCTACATAGTATACTGTTCCGTTTCCAAACTGATTCTTTGCTACTGCAGTCATTCCGGTAAAAAGCATTGCACAGAGTTTAAAATATTCATCTTTATTTTTAAAATAAAAATATCCGACTGCCCACGCGACATATCCAAACCATAAAAGATAAGGAACAATAAAGTATTCACAAAATGGGATCCTGTCATCCAATGCAGTATGTATCACATGAAAATGCGTGGTCACGGTTCGTTCCAGATGATGAAACCATGGAAAATAGATACAAAAATAAAGAAGCAAAAAAGCATGTTTGTTTTTCTCGATAAAAGCATTGAGTCTGCTTTTCATATCTGTCTTCAAAATATCACCTTCCTAACAGATTTTTATATAAAAATAAATTCTTTTTCCTTACATTGTGCGATTATAGCATAGTGATTTTTAGGAAACAATTCCCTTTCTCTTTTTTTAAGAAAGATTATTGAATATTTAAAGATTTCTTAAGGTAAATGTCTGGTTTTTGTGCAACCTTACAAACAGACCGGAATGACATTTTTTCCCGTTATTGTTACGAATTAAAACAAATTCATTACGCAAATATTACGATTGCCGCAAATTGTTGACAAAGCCCTTTTTCTACCTATAATAGAGTATGGTCTGACTGAAAACAGGCGCATATTGATACGTCTTTTTGAATAAGCTACAAAAGAGTGAGAGGAAAAAATATGAAAAAAGAAAAAAAGGATCTGACGCAGAACAATGCAGCAGAAAAATCCGCAGACAAAAAGAAGATTTTTGTCATCGCAGGTGTTGTGGTGGCGTGTCTGGCAGTTATTTATGTCGGATTTGGAATCTTTTTCCAGAGCCATTTCTGCTTTGGTACGACCATCGATGGAATAAAAGCCGGTGGTAAGTCGGTAGAAAAGATGGAGCAGCTCATCACAGAGGAGATTGACAGCTATGTGCTGAATCTCGTGGAACGTGAGGAGGGACAGGAAAGCATTGCAGGAGATGCTATTCAAATTGCACCGGTGTTCAATGGCGAAGTGGAAGAATTATTGAATGGACAGAATGGTTTCGCATGGGTGGTTACACTGTTTAGACATGAGAATCTGGAACTGGCTAAGGTTGTGACATTTGATGAGAATGCATTGGACAGCGAGCTTCAGGCGTTAAACTGTATGCAGGCTGGCGCACAGCGTGAACCCGTGGATGCAACGGTTTCAGCGTACACAGCAGATGGGTATTCTTTAGTTCCGGCAGATTATGGTACGACCATTGATAAAAGTGCATTCAAAAAAGCGGTGGAGGATTCCATTTTAGTTCTCGCAGATGAACTTGATCTGGATGAGGCAGACTGTTATGTGAAGCCGAAGGTTGAAGACGATAATGAAAAACTGTTGGCAGTCATTGATGAGATGAACAGCTATGTGGGAACTACGATCACTTATGATTTTGACGTTGCAAAAGAAGTGCTGGATGGGGAGCGTATTTCCGAGTGGCTTTCCGTGGACGATGATTTAAATCTTGTGGTGGACGAGGGAGGTGTTCTTTCCTTTGTAAAGGAGCTTGCAAGTAAATATAATACCTGTTATAAACCGAAAGAGTTGAAAACATCTTATGGTTCCACTGTGACGATCTCCAATGGACCTTATGGATGGAAAATCAACAATTCCGAGGAAGTGGCACAGATTTTAGATGATCTGAAAGCCGGAAAAAAAGTGGAACGTGAACCGGTTTATGCGCAGACTGCAAACAGTCATGGCGAAAATGATTATGGTAATTCCTATGTGGAGATTAACCTTACTGCACAGCATTTGTTCCTTTATAAAGATGGTGTGCTTGTGACAGAGTCTGATTTTGTATCCGGAAACGTGGCAAAAGGGCACGCAACACCAGGCGGAGCATTTATGCTTACCTATAAAACATTGAATGCTGTTTTACGTGGACCGGATTATGAAACTCCTGTTACATATTGGATGCCATTTAACGGAGATATCGGCATGCATGATCTGACATCCAGAAAAGCATTTGGTGGAGACATTTACAAGACAAGAGGTTCCCATGGATGCATCAATCTTCCATATGCGGCAGCAAAGAAGATTTATGAGACGATCGACAAGGGTTACTGCGTATTGGTTTATAATCTTCCGGGAACAGAAAGTGATACTGTGAAACAGAAAGAGGCAGCTGCGGTTGTAAATACGATCAACAGTATCGGAACTGTTACATTAGAAAGTGAACCTGTTATCGTGGCAGCAAGAGCAGCATACGATGCGTTATCGGATACAGCAAAGAGTTATGTTACCAATTATCAGACACTTGTGGATGATGAGGCGGCACTGGCAGCTTTAAAGAGTGGCGCTGCAGCGGCTGCACAGCAGCCTGCGACAGACCAGACGGCTCCTGCAGATGGCTCAACAGTTGCTCCAGCAGATCCGGCTGCGCAGACAACGGATGGAACTGTGGCACAGTAGACAATAATATTTTCGAAAAAACAGAACCAGAATTCAGAGAAAACTTTGAATTCTGGTTCTATTTTTTAGCCTGAAAATGGAATACTGTGCAATTTTGCACTTTAATTGGTTAAAATTCACAAAAATTTGGACAAGATTTCGGGATTTATTACGTATAGAATAATACAATATTTTAGAATACAATAGAAATGCGAAAAAAAACGAAAACATGTGAAGAGGGGGATTGTTATAGAATCACATGCAAGTAGGGGAGAAAAAGGAGAAGGAAGAATGAGAAAGTTAACGAAAAGCTTTCAAAAGAGGCAAAGCATTGCAAGCAGAGTACTGTGTTTTCTGCTAGTGCTTGCGATGGTAGTGACAATGGTTCCGGCGCTTGGCGGTGGAAACAGTACGGTGCAGGCAGCGGAGAATCCAACTGTGAGGTTGTATTTTGAAAAACCGGATGATTGGAATATCCCGGCATTTAACTATTGGAATGAATCCGATGTTGAAGTAGACAATGGGGATGCAGAAAAGGTGGAAGTCTGGACGAGTCAATCAAGACCTGCTATGTTGAAAGATGAATCAACAGGTTATTATTATATTGATATCCGGACGAACAGCATCAGTGGCTTTCAGATTGTAAACGGTGGAACTGGTGTAGGAAACCCGGCAGAAAAGAAATTTGAAAACTGTGCCATTATTGATGCAATTAATTCGGCTACATCAAATACAGCATTTTATCTTTTAAAGAATGATGACAATGGAATGTCATGGTACTTAGACAAAGATAAAAATCAGGTGTTACCAGAGAAAGAAAAAGCAGCTGCACATAAAGTTATAATTTATTTCGAAAAACCAGAAAATTGGAAAACGCCTGTTATCAATCTATGGGGCGGCGATTTTGTATTGGACAATCATGGAGCTGGGGATGCGTCTATTGCTACATGGGGAAATCAGGACAAACCAAAACTGGCTGATTCAGACGGTGAAAATATTTATACTGTTACATTAACCGGAACAACAATGACAGGTTTTCAGTTGGTAGATGCTGACACAGGAGCAGAGACACAGTTTGATGGTCAGAGCGAAGAAGTGAAAGCCATCAATGCCATCACCACAGACACCTCCATTTATTATTTAAGAGATGGAAAGGGTGGCATGAAATGGTACAAAGATGCTGACAAATCCGAAACTCTGATCGAATATAAAGAAGCAGGATATGTAAGCCCGGAGGTAAAAGGACGCAAGGTAACTTTCCGTGTCCCGGTTGAAAAAACAAGAGATGCAGCATCTGTTACGGTTCCGGGAGGAATGAATGATTGGAAACTGGATTCATCTGATTGGGAACTTAAAAAAGATGAGACAGCAGGTATGTGGTCTGGAACATTTACCATTGCACCCGGAAAATATGAATACAAATTTGCATTAAATAAAACCTGGGATGGATCGTTTTCAGATCCGGCAAATAACAGGGTAAGTGGAAAAAACAGTGTTTTGATCGTCCCGGGACTGGTTGATGGAGAAGCGAACGTTACAAAAGCAAACGAGACAGCACTTCCAGAAAAACTGACATTATGGAACGAAGATGGAACAAGCAGTGAAACGGCAGTTACCTACAGTTTAAAAACACCGGATGAAAACATTACATTAAACGGAAACAAAATTACAATTGGAAACGGCTATACAGGACAGAACGTAGAACTGACCGCAAAAACAGCAAGTGGGGAAATGTCTGATTTTGTGGTTCATGTAACAGAAAAGTTATATCATTACACAATTTATTTCTATGATTTTAATGAAAAACATATGGCAACGGATGCGTCTGATCTTTGGATCTGGGAGGAGGATGGAGCGCCGGGTGCTGTTACACAATTTTCTTCTACAGAAAAATTAGAGGACGGAAATATCTGGTTAAAGGCAGACTTAAAAGTTCCTTATACGAAGCTCGGAATTATAGCAAGAAGTTTTGGAACATGGGATGGTGATTTAAAGACAGGAAATATTTACTACAATCATGAAGATAAAACAGAAAATGTCACACTCTACATTGTATCCAATAGCAATCAGGCGTACACAACACTTCCGGAACTGGTTGTGCCAAAATCACGCAGCATTATGATCGAGTACGACAGACCGGCAAAGGATTATGAGGGCTGGAACATTTTTACCTGGAACAGTGGATTCGGAGACAAAGTTACGGTAGACTTTGAAGATATCAATGGCAAAATGGTTGCAAAAATACCGGTAAAAGATTCAAAAGCAGATCTTAAATTGTCTTTCTGTATGAGGCACAGCACGGCAGCTGATGAATGGGAGAGCAAAGACGGCGGAGATCATTATGTGACGATCCCGGCAGACCAGTCAGTGGTAAAAGCAGTGTTCACACAGGGAGAAGGAATCACAAGAGTATTGCCATACAACACAGGTTTTGAGCGGGATGGAGCAAATAATGCAATCCATTTTTACTACAGAAATGATGAACTGGCAGCAGAGAATAACCTTGCTTCTTTAGACGGCAAAGTCAGTGTTGTTGTCAACGGACAGACCTGCCAGATGACTTATGATGCAGCAAATGACCGCTTTGGATATGATTTTACTGGCGTTTCCACTGGTGATTACTATTACTACTATGTGGTAAATGGAAAAGAGGAATTAGATGCATTTAATGATGTAACTGCAAACGACAGCAATGGAAAAGAATGCAGTGTATGTCATTACAAAAAAGCAAATGTGAGCGTAGAGGCTTCTTTATCACAGTATGCAATGGACTACAATGACAACAATGTGTTATCCGTAAAATTGACTGCAAAAGACGGAGAAGGTCTTGAAACATCTGAAATTGCTGCAATCACAGCCGATTTGAGTGAATTAGGATTAAACAGGGAATTTGCGATTGATCCGACACTCATGGAAGGAACAATCTCCTGCCTGAATACGGTAGCCGCAGGAGAAAAAACGATTCCTGTCACAGTGAAAGATATTTATGGAAATGTATATACAACAGCGACAAATGTTACCGTCACAGAGCGCAAAAAAAGTGCCGTAGATTTCGACTGGGATGAGGCAGTGATTTATTTTGCAGTGACAGACCGTTTCTTTGACGGAGATGCAAGCAACAATGATGCATACGGAGTTGGAGATTATAACACAGGCGAAAAAGGCGGATCCAGCTATCATGGTGGAGATTTTGCCGGATTAAACCAGAAACTGGATTATTTAAAAGATCTGGGTGTGAACACAATCTGGATCACTCCAATCGTAGAAAATATCACAGAAGATCAGCATGATAATAAGACAGATACCGCTACCTATGGCTATCATGGTTACTGGGCAAGCGATTTCACAAAGTTAAACAAACATCTTGGAACAGAGCAGCAGTTCAAAGCATTACTGGATGCCGCTCACAGCAAGGGAATGAAAATCATGGTGGACGTTGTGTTAAACCATGCAGGTTACGGTACAGAAAAATACTTCAACAGTATTTTAACAGATGCAGATGGAAACAGTATTTCCATGATCCGTGACTCCAACAACACGATCAGCGGTGATGATAAATATGATTCATTGTCAGATCTGCCTGATTTTGTGACAGAAAACAAAGCAGTGACAGACCAGCTTGTTACATGGCAGACCGAGTGGATGTCAAAATACAGTATTGACTATTATCGTGTGGATACTGTAAAACATGTAGAGACAACGACATGGGAAGCTTTCAAAAACTCGCTGACCAAAGTAAATCCTGATTTTAAAATGATAGGAGAGTATTCCGGTGCAGGATATGCCAATAATGCGGGAGAACTTGGAACCGGAAGCATGGATGCACTGTTAGATTTTGATTTCAATGATTTTGCACAGAAATTCGTAACCGGAGATATTTCTGGTGTGGAAAGTTCTTTACAGAAACGAAATGGTGCGATCAATAACACTGCTACAATGGGAAGCTTTTTGAGCAGTCATGATGAGGACAGCCTTCAGTATAAGCTTGTAAATGAGAGTAAACTCAGCGAAGAAGAAGCTTACAACCTGATGAAAGTGGCAGCAACACTTCAGATTACCGCAAAAGGCCAGCCGGTGCTCTATTATGGAGAGGAGATCGGACAGGGTGGAGCCAACAACTGGCCGCTCCAGACAAACCGCCGAGACTTTGACTGGACAGAGCTGGAAAAACAGAAAGCAGACAGCAACAGTATTTACAACCACTACAAGACAATGCTTGCAATCCGCAATGCGTACACCGATGTATTTGCAAGAGGAAACAGAAGCACAGTTGCAGTTTCCGACACAGATGGCTATGAAGTGATCAGCAGAAGTTATGGAAACAGCACCTTATATGTAGGAATGAATGTGAAAGAGGCAGAGAAAGAAGTAGTGATTCCGGTAGCAGAGAGTGCCGGAACAGTTCTTAAAAACCTTTATGATGGAAAAACTTACACGGTTTCTGCTGACCGGAATGTTTCTGTTACCATTCCGGCAGCAAAAGATGGTGGAACGATTGTTTTGACAGCGGAGACAAAAGCAGAACCGGCTCCGGATAATACAACAGATGATAAAAAGCCGGATGGAAAAACAACAGAGGATCATAACGGAAATCAGCAGACATCCGGAAACAATTCCAGTCAGGACAATTCTGCAAAACAGACAACTCCAAAACAGGAAGAACAGGTTGCAGCAGAAGTAACTGTGCAGGAGGAGAGTTTTGCAAATGTGATCGAGGCAGTGAATAAGGCAAAAACCGGAAGTAAAATCCGTGTAAACCTGTTAAAGACAACAAAAATTCCTGCAAATGTGTTCGAGAGTATCAAAGGAAAAGATATGAACGTAACCTTCCAGGTGAGTGACCAGGCCAGCTGGATCATCAATGGAAAAGATATCACCGGTAATGTGACAGCACCAATCGATCTTGGTCTGGTTGTGGGAACAAGTGATATTCCAAAACAGAAAGTGACAGCGCTGGCAGACGGAAATGAAACTATCCAGCTTTCCTTAAATTATGACGGAGTATTTGGCTTTGAGGGAATATTGAGACTTTCCATTGGCTCGGACTACAGTGGAAAAACAGCAAATCTTTATTACTATAATGAGGCAACCGGTAAGTTTGAGTATTATCAGGCAGTACAGGTAAAAGAAGATGGTACTGTAGACTTTAAGTTCTCACATGCATCCGATTATGTCATCGTCTTAAATGACACAGATATGAGCCAGACAACAGGCAGTGTGATCGCAAGTCCGAAGACATCGGATAACACACCGATCGCAGCAGCAGTGATATTATTACTGTTTGGCTGTGCGCTGATGGGAACCGCATACAGAAAAAATAAACACTTCTAAATGAAATTCATAAGATGTCACTAAAAAATATGCCGCACGAAAAATTACTTTTTCGTGCGGCATATTTTGTGTATGTGAAGGAAAAATTAATTTTCTTCCACAATCACCACGCCCCATGGTTCCAGCGAAAGCGTTTCCTGTTCCATTATTTTTCTGCCGGACAATAATTCCGTGCCAGAGATCCCTTTGCAGATGGAACTCTGTTTTTCACCGGAATAATTGAAGTAAAATCGTACCCGTTTTCCAAAATCATTGACCCCTTCCCGGATGATCAATGGGAAGTGGCATTCCGGATGTGCTAAAAGTGTTTCCGGAAGCGAAGCAAAGTAATGAACCAGTACTTTTTCCAGAAGAGCGCCATCAAACATACTGGAGAGATACAGTGCCGAACCTTTTCCAAACTGGTTGACTGTGGCAGCCGCATATTTTTTCCAGACCGGGTGATCGTAGAAAAAGAGCGGTGTGGCGGTATCGCAGGTCACAAGATCCATCCAGTGCAGACATTTGCTGCTGTTTGTGCAGGATTCATCGGAACATGACGAGCCGGCATCGGAAGCCGCATTTTCATGACCGGAGCAGGATGGATGAGCCATAAAATCAGGCAGTGTTACCGAAACATCCACCGGGTAGGTATATTGGTCATAGTGGATACCAAGACATTCCTGTAAAATGTGAGGCTGTGTATCCGCATAAATTTTTAACTGTTCATCTGAAAAACCGGAACGGAACGTCGTGATCAGATGTCCGCCGTTTTTTACATAATCAGAAATTGCGGTGAGCAGATCTTCGGAAGCACTGTAAAGTGCAGGCACGATCAGGCACTCGTAGGAAGAAAAATCACGTTCCGCAGAGGAGATCATGTCGTACTCGATATTTAAATGGTATAAAGCATCGCCAAGCCAGCGTGCAACGGTGTTATAGCTGTAATTGCCGAGGTCTTTCAATGGGAAAAGACGCAGTCCGGTCAGGGAGTTATTATCGAGCAGGATGGCAGCACGGTTTTTCTTTTGCAGGTTTTTAAGGTGGGTGCCGATCCGCTTCCAGTCTGCACCGATGGATGCAGCCTCCCGGTAAGTCTCATTTTCGGAAAAATCGTGTGACAACACACCTTTCCAATAGCTCTCAATCGCGTTGTGGATCGAGTGCCAGTGCCAGTACATGACGCTGTTGGAGCCGTTTGCAATGTGGCTGTAGGCCTGAAGCCTGAGCTGCCCCGGATATGGAAGCCATGCGATATTTCCCTGAGCCTGTGTCTCTAAAACAAGATAATTGTCTTTCTTTAAGCTGTGCGAGATGTTGCCGCAGAAGGTGATCTCCTCTCCGGTAAGAAGTGACTGGGAAGGATGATAAATGTCACATCCGGCAACGGTCATGCATCTGGCAGCTTCGTACTGGTTGACCTCCGGCTGATAGCCGATGGAATGGTCTGTCCAGTCGTAGTCAAAGTTCTGCGTGATGAACTGATCCGGGCGCTTGTATCCGGAAACGATCGCAGCCTGCCATGCTAAAAATCTGGTCACAAGCAGACGCTGGAATTTGGCAAATTCAGCGGCAAGGCTTTCATTGATCGTGCCACGGATATCCGGGAAATCTTCCCATGTGTTGACGCGGTTGCTCCAGTAGTCCAGCCCGAACTCGCGATTGAATTCATTGATATCCGGGTATTTTTCCTTTAAATAATCGACAAACATTGCCTGGACACGCGGACCGGCAGTGCCGTAGCTTTTGGTCTCATTGTCCAGCTGAAACCCGATGATATGCGGAACATCTTTGATATGTTCCATCATTGCGCGGATAACCCGCTCGCAGTGGAACAGATAGCCAGCGTGTGTGATATCCATATTCTGTCTTGCACCATAAATGTTCTGACCGTTATTGGTCAAAGCCAGAATATCCGGGTATTTTTTTGCCAGCCATGCCGGGATAGCGTAGGTCGGTGTCCCAACAATGACAGAGATATGGTGTCGAGCAGCAGCCTCAAGCATTTTATCGAGATGTGTGAAATCAAAGATACCGTCTTTTGGCTCGATGGTGCTCCAGGTCGATTCTGCGATACGGATCGTGTTCATGCCTGCTTTTTCCATCATTTCCATGTCTTTTTCCACGCGGTCATATGGAAGGTATTCCGAGTAATAAGCTGCCCCGAAAAGTAAATGGTCTGTTTTCATATTGTCCCCCAAAAAAATATTTTCATGTTGACAATCAGTGTGATCTTCTATATTATCATCTGATAACGCAACCGATTGCGCAAACATATTATAACATCAGGAAAAACAAATGTAAATCCGATGTTGATGCGAAAAACAGAATTGTTACCGGAACAAGGCATAAGTGAACAGAAACAAAAAGATTGTTTGGAAAATATGTAAAAATGTCATTGCTTTTTTTCGAAAATAGGATGATAATAATATTGTTGCGCAAAGGATGCGCAGTAACATCAGGGCAGGACAAAGTAACATTGTGGCAGGATCGCAAGCGATGCAGGAAGTCACAGCACAATTCAGGGGAAGTAACTGCTTTGAGGAAAGAAGGGGTTTTATGGGGAATGAAGAGAAGAAAAATATAACGATCGCAGATGTGGCAGAAGCACTTGGTGTTTCAAAAACCACTGTCTCAAGAGCCATTTCAGGGAAGGGACGAATCGGGCAGGAGACGAGAGACCGAGTATTAAAATATATTGAGGAGCATGATTATAAGCCAAATGTTATCGCCAAAGGGCTGGCGCAGTCAAAAACATATAATCTTTGTGTGGTCATGCCGGGAGATTATGATGTTGTGGATCTCACATTCTTTCAGGAATGCTTATTTGGGATTCAGGAGATCGCCGGAATTATGGAGTATGATATCCTGCTTTCCATCTGTAAAAATAACGATATCTCATCGTTAGAGCGCATTATCTCAAACCGTAAAGTAGATGGTGTGATCCTGATGAGGACGTTTGTGGAGGACCGGCAGATTGAGTATCTTCAGGAAAAAAGAGTACCGTTTGTGACGATCGGTTCCTCCAATTATACAGGTGTGATCCAGATCGACCACAATCACAAAAGTGCGTGTAAAGAACTTACGTCCATTATTTTAATGAAAGGAATGAAGCGTATTGCACTGATCGGTGGAGATGAGAACCATGTGGTCACACAGAGCCGTCTGAGGGGATTCCGGGAAGCGTATGAAAAAATGGGTGAGGTCGTTGATCCGACAATGCTTTTTTTAAATCTTGATAATCATGTGGTGATCGACAAGATCGTGGAAGAGGTACTCGAGCGAAAGGCAGAATGTATTTTGTGTATGGATGATGCGGTGTGCAGCAGGGTATTGAAAAAGCTGCGTGAAAAGCATGTAAAGGTTCCAAAAGATATCCGTGTGGCATCTTTTTATAACAGTTCCGTACTGGAAAATAATGTGCCGTCCATTACATCACTTTCTTTTGATGCGAAAGAGCTTGGCATGGTTGCATGTAAAACGGTATTGGATGTGATCGAGGGTGCGGAAGTGGAGACAAGAACATTGCTTCCATACGAAGTTGTCCTTAAGGAGTCTACAAAATAAAATAGGATGAGAGAAAGCAGGTTTATTTTGCGTGAAAGAAAACGCAGATTTGCCTGCTTTTTTTTACTTTAGACATTATTCACAAAATTAAGAAAAAAGATTATAAATTGTGCATATTGACAGAAGATTCTCTTTTCAATTACTATTGTAAATAACTTGAACAACCGATTGCGCAAAAAAAGCAGGATCACAGCCTATATCTGGAAGTGCAGATGAAAGGCAGTGGCAGGTTGTTGGAGAAGTTCTGAGGGAGGTATTTACAAAAATGAAAAAGAGCAGCAGAAAACTTCTGGCATTGTGTTTGAGTGCCAGCCTGTGTGCACCATTATTATTTGGATGCGGCACAAATGAAAAGAAGACTATAAGCACTGAGGCAGTGGCTGAGACGGAGAGCAGTGAGAGCGTGCAAAAGGAAACTGCGCAGGCAGTGGAGCAGACAGACGTTTTCGTGGAACCGGTGGATGGGATTTCGGATGATTTTATCCGCGGTATGGATGCTTCAGCGGTACTTTCTGTGGAAAACAGCGGGGCAAAATATTATGGATATGACGGAACGGAGCAGGATGTGTTCAAGACGCTCGCAGAATCCGGCGTGAATTACATAAGACTCCGCGTGTGGAACGATCCTTATGATGAAAACGGAAATGGATACGGCGGAGGAAATAATGATGTTGCGGCTGCCATCACACTTGGAAAACGTGCGACACAGTACGGGATGAAGGTCTGCATTGATTTTCACTATTCTGATTTCTGGGCTGATCCAAAGAGACAGCATGCGCCGAAAGCATGGGAAGGAATGACGGCAGATGAGAAAGCGGATGCACTTTATGATTTTACCAAAGAGAGCCTGACCGGGATTTTAGATGCCGGGGTGGATGTCGGCATGGTGCAGGTTGGAAATGAGATCAACAATGGAATGTCCGATGAGACAGAAACGGACTCTGTGATGAAACTTCTGACTGCAGGAAGTAAGGCTGTGCGGGAAATCTCATCCGATTATGGAAAAGACATTCAGATCGTTTTACATTATACCAATATTGAGGACAATGACGGGATTGACACGATCGCATCCAATTTGAAAGAGTACAAGGTAGATTATGACATTTTCGGATTGTCGTATTATCCGTTCTGGGATGGAACAAATGAAAACATGCAGACTGTTGCCAAAAATATTATGGAAAATTACGGAAAGAAAGTCATGATCGCAGAGACTTCTTACTGCTATACCTCAGAGGATGGGGATGGTTTTGGAAACAGCTTTGACGGAATCGAGGATGCGGTAGAGGGATATGCGCCGACCGTCCAGAGTCAGGCAGCCATGATCCGTGATATTTGTGCAGCTGCAAATGAAGTTGGGGTTATCGGTATGTTCTACTGGGAAGGCACATGGATTCCGGTCGGAAGTGCCGGTGCAGATAATTCTGCTTTATGGGAAAAATACGGAAGTGGCTGGGCAAGCAGTTACTCCGCAGATTATGATCCGGATGATTCCGGTCTGTATTATGGCGGCTGTTCATGGGATAATCAGGTATTATTTGATTTTACAGGACATCCGCTGGCTTCCCTGAATGTTTTCAGATATTTAAAAGACGGAAATTCCGTGCCTCTGGCAGTTGATTTTATTCCGGAAATATCAGTTACATGCAATGTCGGGGATGAAGTGGTTTTACCGGAAAAAGCAGAGATCGTATATAACGACCGATCTGCCAATACCGAAGTCCCGGTCACATGGGATGAGACACAGCTTGCAGCGATCGATACAGAGAAGGCAGGAAGTTATAAGGTAGATGGAACACTTGAAGATGGCTCGAAGGTGACAGCAGCAGTAGAGGTTGAAATGATCAATTACGTGGTGAATCCGGGCTTTGAAGAGGAAGATACTTCCATGTGGAGCATTTCTTATGAAGGAATTGCCAATCCTACCGATTATCAGGTAAAAGAGGAAGATGCCTATAGTGGAGAAGTGGCATTGCATTTCTGGTCCGGAGATTCCGATATGGATTTTTCTGTAGAACAGACATTAGAGGATCTTGAGGCGGGGACTTATCAGCTTTCTGTTTATGCGCAGGGTGGTGATATGTCAGACGATTCAGACCTTGAACTTTATGCGGTTGTAAATGGAGAAGAGGTGCAGGCAGTACCGTTTATGGTAACGACATGGACAGACTGGAAACTTCCGACCATAAAAGATTTAAAGATTGCAGATGGAGACATACTTACGATCGGTGTCCGCATGAAATGCAATGTAGGAAGCTGGGGAACATTGGATGATTTTACACTGATCCGCATTGGAGATTAGAAGAACCGGAGTTTCATTGGCGTAGTGTCACAGATTCTGCGGTGCTTTCTTAGGATGTGAAGGGCAGATATAAGCGTCCTCTTATAAGTCAGAATTTTATATGTAATGAAAAAGAAAAACGGTACAGACGAAATATGATG
>OQVT01000977.1_pt1 | contig 17504 bp, 10 predicted proteins | sample 1691561 | NCBI WGS metagenome assembly OQVT01 (sample SAMN03418260, study PRJEB22391) | human gut metagenome | biome: human-gut; feature: organic feature; material: feces | host: Homo sapiens | place: Tanzania | collected 2013-01 | reverse complement strand
CAGCAACAACGCAGTGCAGAGGTTAAACTAGCGATTGTATTTTGAGAAAACACTTGCTTAGGGGGTGCAGTTGTCTCAACTGCACCAATTGATATAATTGTGCATTCTACATTGTTGGTGCAGTTGAGACAACTGCACCCCCTAACTGCACCCCCTGCACAGCACATCATAAAGACAGAACAACATGAACAAACGAAAACTCATACAACACCACAAGTGGCTGGGGCTCGTGCTCAGCTTCTTCCTGCTGATGTTCTGCGTCTCGGGCATCCTGCTCAACCACCGCCAGCTTATCAGCGACATCAACGTGCCGCGCACGCTGCTGCCCCAGCGCTACGAGTACAGCCAGTGGAACGGCGGACTGCTGCGCGGCACGCTGCCCGTCGACTCACACATATTAATATATGGAGCGTCGGGCATCTTCCTCACCGATTCTACCGCTGCGCACATAGCCGACTTCAACGAAGGACTGCCCACGGGTGCCGACTACCGTCAGATACGCAACGTGGTGAGCGTCGGCGACTCGACAAAACAGCTCTTCGCCGTGTCGCAGTTGGCGCTCTACCGTTTCGGAACGTACGGCAAGTGGCACACCGAAGCGCTGCCCTTAGCCGACTCCGACGAACTGCTTACCGACATCGCTGCCCACGGCGACACGCTCGTAGTGCTGAGCCGTTCGCATGCCTACATCGCCGTGTCGCCCTACACGCAGTTCCGCCGCATCGACCTGCCTGCGCCGCCCGACTATAAAGACCGCACCACGGCGTTCCGCACGGTGTGGCTGCTGCACAGCGGCGAGCTGTTCGGCACCGTTGGTCGGCTCGTCGTCGATGCTGTTGCCTTGGTGCTCATCGTGCTTATCGTTACGGGCTTCGCCTTCTTCTGTCTGCGCAAGACGAAACGCCGCTGGCAGAGCAAGGGCAGCACGATGAAGCACACGCTGCGCTGGCATAACCTCGTGGGGCGCAAGACTATCGTCGCCACAATATTAATATGTGCTACGGGCTGGTGTCTGCGTCCGCCGGTGATGGTGGCGCTCGCCCTGACGAAGGTGCCGACGCTGCCGTTCACAACGCTGAAAAGTAAGAACCCGTGGCACGACAAACTACGCCTCGTGCGCTACGACAGTAGGGTAGGCGACTGGCTGCTGTCTGCCTCCGAGGGTTATTTCTCGTTGGGCAGCGACATCAGTAAGCCGCGTCCGACGCGCATCATGGACGCTCCGCCGCAGAACGTTATGGGGCTGAACGTGTGGCAGCAGCGCGAGGACGGCATGTGGCTCTGCGGTTCGTTCGGCGGAATGTGCGTCTGGAACCGCCGCACTGGCATGGCTACCGACTATTTCACGGGCCGACCGGTGTCGAAGAAGCCGGGTCCGCCGCTCGGCAATAAGGCGATAAGCGGCTACAGCTCCGACTTCCGTGTTTGCGCCGCCGGCCAGAAAGGTACGAATGGTACGGATACAAAAAAATCAGTCACAGAGGTTGTGACTGATTACTATGATGGAACCACGAAGATTGTGCAGCCCGAAAGTCTGCGCCGTCTGCCCATGTCGCTGTGGAATGCGGCGCTCGAAGTGCACACCTGCAGAATATACATGCACAACACCGCAACATACATCTTCATATTCTTCTTCGGAATAGCGGTTGTGTGGTGTTTGTGGACGGGATTGAAGTTAAAGAGGTAACTTCAGGGGGTGCACTTGTCTCAAGTGCACCAACGTTTTATCGGTGCATTCTATTTGGTTGGTGCACTTGAGACAAGTGCACCCCCTGAAGAATGTCTTGAGACAAGTGCACCCCCTAAAGAATGTCTTGAGACAAGTGCTACCTCTAACGTATATCAAACAGCCATGCGAGCTTCACCACGATGTTCGAGTGGTTAGAACGTGCGAAGTAGTCGCGCTTCGAGTCGCCGTAGATGTTGCCTAAGCCGTAGTAGTAGCGACCCTCGAGCAGCAGACTGCCCGCATGCGGTATGCGCCACTCAACGCCCAAGCCAGCAGCTATGCCGTAGTCGAACTTGTTCTCTACAGCCATTGTGTCCTGCGCGCAAGTCTGGTTGGCGCGGTCTGTGGTGTTACGGTCGGCGATGGTGAAGTTGGTCTTTGTCGACTCGTTGAGCATATAGCCGAACTGCGGACCTGCCTGGAAGAAGAACTGCAAGCCCTTGCGTTCCTTTCCCCACGCCAGGTGAGCGAATACCGGCAACTGTATGTAGTTGATGTCGCGCTGATACGCCTCAGCCACGCCCGTAGTAGGATTAATCACGGGCTTGTCGTTGACGTCGAGAATACTCTCCTTCCAACCGATACGCACATAGTTTAGCTCGGCATACACAGAGCAGTAGGTCTTGAAGTATTTCTCGCAGGTGTACTTGAACGAGAGACCGGCGGTGAAGCCCGGGTGCTGCGTCTGCGTCACCTTAGGCACGAAGCTCACGCTGCTCATCACGAAGCCGCCGTTGAAACCGAGTGCAAGGTCGTTGCGGTAGTCGCCCACCTGCGCCTTTGCGCACACGGCTGCCGTCAGCAGCAGAGCGAGGAGTGCTTTTCTTATTGTCTTTATCATTTGTTCTTTTTCTCTTTAAGCCTTTCTAAGCCTTTCTTTTTCTAAGCCTCTTTAAGCCTTTCTAAGCCTTTCTAAGCCTTTCTAAGCCTCTCTATTTCTAAGCCTCTTTAAGCCTTTCTAAGCCTCTTAAGAAGAGCAGCCAAGCCCTCCCCGACGGGGAGGGTTGGGAGGGGCTTTAATACGTAATTGTTTCTATCGTGCGTGTCGGTTTGTAGTGGAGCAGCACGAAGCAGTTGTTCTGCATGCCGCCGTTCGTCACGCGCTTGAACTTCAGCGGAGTCTGCAGCGGCTTGTACGTGTTCTGCTGCGGAGTGCCGTTGAACTGCTTGCCGTACTTGTTTATGCCGCGTATGAAGAACTGCGCCTGGTCGTAGCCCGTGAGGGCGAAGCGCGGCAGAGCCAAACGCATATCCGACTTGAACCACTGGCGATAGTGGCGCTCCAGACTTGCTGTAGCCGGCGCCGACTCGTTGTAGACGTATGCCGTCGGGATGTATGCCTCGTACTTGTAATAGTAGTCCTGGTATACGCGCTTGTACATCAGCCATTCGTTGTAGCCGTACATCGCAATCTGTATGTTCGGGTAAGAAGCACGCAGCGTGTTCAGCTTTGCAAGCGTAGAGTTAAGCTGCGGCGAACGACCCGTGTTCAGAATCACCACGTTGCGCTTCTTTGCGCTGAACGCCTTGGCGAACATTGGCTCCGACGACTTCAGGTTGGTTATGTTGTACGCAATGCCCTCAGCCTCAAGACGGCGGCGTAGGGCGGCTGTGAACACACCCTTGTCGCTTGTTGTGTCGTTGCAGTCGACAAACACCGGATGCGCATCCTTGAAGCGGTCCATAAACGCGTTTACAGACAGTTCGGCAGTGAGCACACGACTCTGATAAACCTGGAAGATATGGTCGTTGGTCTCCACGTCGCCACCGTTGATAGAGAACGGGATGACGAGACGTATGCCGTTCTTGCGGCAGAAGTCGCCTATCGGTTTAACCTGCTTGGTGTAGAGCGGACCGAAGATAAGGTCGCAGTTCTTGGCGTTGGCGTCGGCAAGCACCTGCGCTACGCTGGCATCCTTATGCAGGTTCCAAGCGAAGATGTTGGTGTTGATGCCCTGACTGCGCAGACTATCGCACGCCATGAGCACGCCACGGTAGTATTCTATCATGCGCTGTCCGTCGCCGTCCACGTTGTGCAGCGGCAGCATTACGCCCACGTTCACCGTGTTAGCCGCACGCTGCTGTGTTGCAGAAGCCTTCGGCGCTGTTGTTGCAGCAGTGGTCTGCACCTGCTTTGGGAACGGAATGAGCAGCTGCTCGCCCTTCTTCAGCACATAGTCGTTCTTCTGCATGTCGGGGTTTGCCTGCATCAGCTCGTCGATGGTGATGCCGAACTTCTGGGCGATGCCATATATCGTGTCTTTCTTCTTTACCTTATACAAGTCTTGCCACTTCGGCGTCTGCGCTGCCACCGACGATGCCAGCAGCATGGCGCAGAACAAGAAAAGAATTCTAATGCTACGTCTCATTTCTATCATTCTATTAAAATTAACATTGCAAAAGTACACAAAATATATTGTTTGCAAAAATCTTTGTTCATAAATAACGTTATAAATAGGTAGCAGCGTTTTGCTGTGTGCGAGATAATAACTAACTTTGCATTACAAGTAAACGAGTAGACAAGTAAACAAACAGACAAGTAAACGAGTAGACAATGAGATACATCAGAACACTTTTATTGTTGATTCTCTGCACCACGCTGCAGGCATACGCCGACGAGGTGCCGACAATCGACCCGCAAGCTACGTTCACCACCGACGAAGGCGAGGAGACCGGCACGAGCTATTCCGGTTCGGCTCCGCTCACCGTGGTGTTCCATGCCAATGCCGAAAACGTAGGCATGTACACGCCCCACTACGAGTGGCGTTTCACCAAGGAGGGCGAGACACAGCCCTATCTTGTGCGCTACGAGGAAGAGACCGAGTACACGTTCACCGAGGCTGGTTCGCACCGCATCGTGCTCTACGCCACGTTCATCAACGGCAACGACACCGTAGCCTACACCAAGGACTACTGGCAGGACGCACAGCCGATAACCATACAGATATCGGAGAGCAAGCTCGAGATGCCCAATGCCTTCTCGCCCAACGGCGACGGCATCAACGACATCTATCGCGCAAAGAACAACTACCAGAGCATCGTGGAGTTCGACGCCTACATCTTCAACCGCTGGGGACAGAAGATATACGAATGGCACGACCCTGCGGGCGGATGGGACGGCAAGTTCAACGGCAAGGACGTGAAGCAGGGCGTCTACTTCGTGCTCGTGAAGGCGAAGGGAGCCGACGGAAGAAAGTATAACATCAAGAAGGATGTGAACCTGCTGCGTGGCTATACCGAAAGCAATGGGGTTAATCCAACGGAATGATAGTTTTGAATTTTGAATTTTGAGTTTTGAATTATTGCGACCGAAGTCGCAATTTTAAGTTTTGAGTTTTGAATTTTGAATTGTCGGCTTCGCCGATTAGGAATTATTCAATTTTGAATTTCATAATTCAAAACTCGCAACTCAAAATTGCCGCAGGCAACAATTCAAAATTCAAAACTCAAAATTCAAAACTCAAAATTGCCGCAGGCAACAATTCAAAACTCAAAACTCACAATTCGCAACTCTCTATGGGAGAAAAGATAAACGTTTGGGGCGCACGCGTCCACAACCTGAAGAATATTGACGTGGAGATACCGCGCGACTCGCTCACGGTGATTACCGGACTGAGCGGATCGGGCAAGTCGTCGCTTGCCTTCGACACGATATACGCCGAGGGTCAGCGCCGATACATCGACACGTTCTCGGCATACGCTCGCAACTTCCTTGGTGGCATGGAGCGTCCTGATGTCGACAACATAACCGGTCTGAGTCCGGTTATCTCCATCGAACAGAAGACAACCAACAAGAACCCGCGATCTACCGTGGGCACTACAACCGAGATATACGACTATCTGCGTCTGCTCTACGCTCGCGCCGGAACTGCCTACAGCTACGTTACGGGCGAGAAGATGGTGAAGTATACCGAGGAGCGCATCATCGAGATGATCAACTCCGACTATGCCGGCAAGCGCATCTACATACTTGCGGCGCTCGTAAGGCAGCGCAAGGGTCACTACCGCGAACTCTTCGAGACGCTTCGTCGTAAGGGTTATCTCTACGTTCGCATCGACGGCGAGATTACGGAGATAAGAAGTGGCATGAAGACCGACCGCTACAAGAATCATAACATTGAGGTGGTGATAGACAAGATGCAGATGCGCGACGGATTCGACGACCGCTTGCGCAAGACTGTAGCTACGGCAATGAAGGAGGGCGACGGACAGATTATGATTCTCGACAAGGACACGGGTGTCGAAAAGAGTTTCTCAAAGCGACTGATGTGCCCTACGTCGGGCATCTCTTACCGCGACCCTGCACCGAACATGTTCTCGTTCAACTCGCCCGAGGGTGCCTGCCACAAGTGCAAGGGCTTGGGCTATGTCAACGAGATTGACATGAAGAAGGTCATCCCCGACGACTCGCTGTCTATATACGAAGGCGCCATTGTTCCGCTGGGCAAGTACAAGAACCAGATGATTTTCTGGCAGATTGGTGCCATTCTCGAAGCGGCTGAATGCACACTGAAAACGCCGGTGAGCGAGATACCTGAGGACACGCTCAACGAGGTGTTGTACGGTTCGCTCGAGACGATACGCATCAGCAAGGATGTTGTGCGCACCTCGAGCGACTACTTCTGCACGTTCGACGGCGTCATCAAGTATCTGCGCACCGTCATGGAGAACGACGACTCGCAGGCAGGACAGAAATGGGCTGACCAGTTCCTCGCTATGGCTGAGTGTCCTGAGTGTCACGGCGCACGCCTTAACCGCGAAGCGCTGTCCTATCGCATCTGGGACAAGAACATTGCGGAGCTGTCTTCGATGGACATTCTGCAGCTGAAGCAGTGGATAGACGAGGTGGACGCCCACCTCGACTCTCGTCAGAAGGCTATCGCTACGGAGATATTGAAGGAGATAAAGACACGCATCAACTTCCTTCTCGATGTAGGTCTCGACTATCTGTCGCTTTCTCGCCAGTCGGCTACGCTTTCCGGCGGCGAGAGTCAGCGCATCCGCCTTGCCACTCAGATCGGTTCGCAGCTCGTCAACGTGCTTTACATCCTCGACGAGCCGAGCATCGGTCTGCATCAGCGCGACAACGACCGCCTTATCCACTCGCTGAAGGAGCTTCGCGACATGGGCAACACCGTGGTTGTGGTAGAACACGACCGCGACATGATGCTCAACGCCGATTATATTGTAGACATCGGTCCGAAGGCGGGCATCCGTGGTGGCGAGGTGGTGTTCCAGGGAACGCCTGCCCAGATGCTTAAGGAGCACACCATAACAGCCGACTACCTCAACGGAGTGCGCCGGATAGAGATTCCTGCCAAGCGACGCGAGGGCAACGGCAAGAGCATCGTGATACGCGGTGCGAAGGGCAACAACCTGAAGGATGTGGACGTAGAGTTCCCGCTGGGCAAACTCATCGTAGTGACGGGCGTGAGCGGATCGGGCAAGTCGACGCTTATCAACGAGACATTGCAGCCTATTCTCTCGCAGCACTTCTACCGCTCGCTGAAGAAGCCGATGCCCTACGACAGCATCGAGGGTATCGACAATATAGACAAGGTGGTGAACGTAGACCAGTCGCCGATCGGTCGCACGCCACGCTCCAATCCGGCTACATATACCGGCGTGTTCAACGACATACGCGCCATGTTCGTGAACCTTCCCGAGGCGAAGATACGCGGCTACAAGCCAGGTCGCTTCTCGTTCAACGTGAAGGGCGGACGCTGCGAGACATGCAAGGGCGGCGGCTATCGCACTATCGAGATGAACTTCCTGCCGGATGTGCTCGTGCCGTGCGAGGAGTGTCACGGCAAGCGCTACAATCGTGAGACGCTTGAGGTGCGCTACAAGGGAAAGAGCATCGCCGACGTACTCGACATGACGTTCAATCAGGCTGTAGAGTTCTTTGAAAACGTGCCTAACATTCTGCAGAAATTAAAAACCGTGAAGGAGGTGGGCTTGGGTTACATTAAGTTGGGTCAGCCTTCGACGACACTCTCGGGTGGTGAGTGTCAGCGTGTGAAGCTGTCTACCGAACTCAGCAAGCGCGACACTGGCAAGACGCTCTATATTCTCGACGAACCGACAACGGGTCTGCACTTCGAGGACATAAAGATTCTGATGGAGGTGATAGAGAAACTGGTCGACCGTGGCAACACCGTGATTATCATCGAGCATAACCTCGACGTGATAAAGCTCGCCGACTACATCATCGACATGGGACCTGAAGGTGGACGCGGTGGCGGACGCTTGCTCGCAAAGGGAACGCCGGAGGAAGTAGCTGAATGCAAGGAAAGCTACACGGCGAAGTTCCTGAAGCAAGAGTTAGAATGTAAATAATTAGAAGTATATGAAAATAGGACTCAGTAATCTTGAGAAACACTTCGGCACGAACACTGCCGTAGACATTGAAAGTTTCACCATCAACAACGGTGATATTCTTGGTCTTGTGGGCAACAACGGTGCCGGCAAGACTACGCTTTTCCGCCTTATGCTCGACCTTCTGAAGGCGGACGAAGGTGTTGTTACTATGCATCCGTCTGCGGATAACGTTGAACTTGTTCCAAGCAGCCTCAAGCTCTCCCCCGACGGGGGAGTTGGAGGGGGCTCTCCAATCAATCCTGCGCTGAGCGAGGACTGGAAAGCGTATACCGGTGCGTACATCGACGATGGTTTCCTCATCGACTTCCTCACGGCGGAGGAATATTTCGACTTCATCGGTCGTGTGTCGGGCATGACGAAGGAGCAGATTGCCGAACGCCTTGTCTACTTCGAGCCGTTGATGGGCGGCGAGATACTCAATCAGAAGAAGTACATACGCGACTTCTCTGCGGGCAATCGCCACAAGGTGGGCATCATAGCGGCGCTGCTCAACCGTCCCGAACTGGTTATTCTCGACGAACCGTTCAACTTCCTCGACCCGCGCAGCCAGAATATGCTTAAGAAGATTCTTGTTGAATACAATAAGGAGACGGGAGCAACGGTGATTGTGTCGAGCCACAACCTGCAGCACACCACGGAGATATCTACACGCATCGCGCTGCTTGAGCACGGCGTGATAATAAAAGACCTCGACAACCACGATGCTGAGGCTGTTGTCGAGTTGCAGGATTATTTTAAGGTTTAGACCGTAGGAGTCTAATATATAGACCAGTACGTGAAAAAATCTGCCATATCTTCCAGGAATGGCGTAATGGGTTGGTGGTGAGAGCAATAAAGGCTGGAAGATAACTCTAAAAAGTGGGTTATCTTCCAGCCATCTTCCATTATAATTGGTGTATCTTCCAGCGCCAGTAATAATGCCATAGCCTGAATATCGGCTCGCTCAGCGCCTCCGACGGATAGTATTTTAGCAGTCGCAGGTCGCGGTGCAGTCGCAGCAGATTGTGTCCAAGAGCGCCATGCTTGAAGCCGTTGCCGTCGTAGGTGTCGCGGCCCCAGGCATGGCGTTCGTCGTGATGTCCGAAGTTGCCGCCGCATAGGATGTCGTTGAGCAGCATCTCTCCGCGCTTCTTGTCCATCGGCGCAATCATCTTCTCCTCTGGCAAGCCCAGCACCTCGTGCAGCACGTACATCATTGCGCCGGCGAAGTGCCATAAGCCGAGACGAGTCAGAGAATGTTGAATGTTGAATGTTGAATGTTGAGTTGTTCTCGGCTTCGCCTGCGATGAGGAATTATCCAATGAAGAATTCTTCACTCCACATTCTTCACTCCACATTCCACATTCCACATTCCACATTACGTAGTAATAGTCCACTACTTGTCTCAGTCCAACGCCTTCGTAGAAGTAATGGTGATAGAGATGGTAGAGCTGGTAGACAGCGTTGAAGTCGGCAGTAGGCGCAGCCACCTCGCCCACCTCGTTGGGCAGTGCTATCATGTTGCGGCACTGTGTGTAGATGCTCTCGCGAAACCACTGCTGCAAGCGGCGGTTGTACGTGAAGTTTGCCATGAAGCCCGGCGTATAGTGCAGCTCCACCGATATGTCGTTCGTCGTGAGCGCAATGTGGTTGTAGCTCTCCTCGTCAATCCGTCCGTTCTCCTTAGCCAGCGTTTGCGCCAGTTGTCTTATCTCCTCGCGCGAAGCATTCACCCACATATCCACATCACCCGGCGTGCGCGCCGCAGGGTTGGCGTACATAGCCGCGTTCGCCTGACCCTTCAGAATGCAGCAGTCGTAGCCCGCCGCCTTCACTTTATTATATACGCCGACCGTAGCCTCATTGAGCATAAGGTTCATGCGGCTTATGTTCTGGCTCATCATGAACCAGTTCATAAGCAGACTCTGCTTGGGTGCTACCGCCTTCGGCAGTCGCGATATGCCCTCCATGATGATTCCTTCCAGCGTTTGTTTCTTGGCGAAGTCGTAGAAGCGCTGCCAGTCGAAGCCGTTCAGCGCCGACCCGTCCAGAAACTCCTTTCCCTCGTACGTGCCCAGGGCGAATTGTATGAATTTATAATAAATCTTCTCTGTCATTATCTCTTTTAATACACGTTTTGCCGATTGGCAAAGTTAGTCAAAATCTTTCGATTTTCGGCTTGTTTCATCAGAATATTGATTCTTCCGTTTCTGACGTGAATAGTTCCAGAGCCTTCATGCCCATGATAGAATTGCCCTTCGCGTTGAGTCTCGGACTCCACACCGCTATCGAGTAGCGCGACGGGTAGAGCGCCACGATGCCGCCGCCCACGCCACTCTTGCCAGGCAGCCCCACGAGGAAGGCGAAGTCGCCCGCCTCGTCGTAGAAGCCGCATGTCTGCATGATGGCGTTGATGCGCTTCACTCTTGAGATAGTCAGGTTCACGCCGGCATGCGAGAAAGGTTCGTTGCTGCGAGCGAACGCCATGAACGCATGCGAGAGGTCCTCGCAGCTCATCTCCAGCGAGCAGATAGTGCTGTAGAACTGCAGCACATCGTTCACATCGTTATGCAGATTGCCGTGATGCTTCAGCAGATAGGCGATGGAAGCGTTCAGATAGCTGCAGCTCAGCTCCGACTGCGCCACCTCCTCCGAGAAGTTGATGTCCTCGTTGCCGGCGATGGTACGCACGAAGCGCAGGAAGAACTCCTTCGGGTTCTCCAGATGCGAGAGAATAACGTCGGCAGTCACCAAAGCGCCGGCGTTGATGAACGGATTGCGCGGCTTGCCATGCTCGTACTCCAGTTGCACAAGCGAGTTGAACGCCGATCCCGACGGCTCCTTTCCGATGCGCGTCCACAGATCCTTGCCTAAGATGCTCAGAGCGATGGCAAGCGAGAACACCTTTGCTATGCTCTGTATTGAGAACTTCACGTCCGAAGCCCCGATGCTGTATGTCCTGCCGTCGAGCATGTGCAGGCTTAGTCCGAACTGGTCAGGGTCTACATTCGCCAGTGCCGGGATATAGTCAGCCTGCTTGCCCTCTTTAGCGTATATCTCTATCTCTTCTCTTATGTGTTCCAGTAAAGGTTGATAGTCGGTCGTTTTCATTCTTTAGTAGCTTAAAAGTTAACGCTGCGAAAATACATGTTTTCTGATAAACGAGGCGCAGAATTAGTGTTATATAAACTTAAAAAGACTCTCCCGATAGGCTCAGGCTATTTGCCTGCTACCTATCGGGAGAGTCTTTATATATAAATATGTGTCAGGCAGACTTACTCTGCTACAATATTAACGCTCTCTGCCGACTGTGGCTTGAAACGCAATGTGTATGTGTAGCTGCCGCTTGACGGACAAAGATAGTCGTCAAGACAACCGTCACCACCGCAAGAGTTGTTGCCCAAACCGCGCTGCATATAGTCGAAGTGAGCGTAAACCTGGTCGTCGCGTGTCAGGTCGTACCAGTGGAGCTTAGTGTTCCACATCGAGTCGCCTGATGTACACCATCTGCTCTCGTCGTAGTGAGAGAGCGAGAACGAAGCGCGTCCGCCCACCTTTACGCCGAGCTGCACGCCTGCGGTCTTGTTTGTGAGAATCAGCTCACGCAAATCCTCGTGGTCGCCGAATGTCTGCGGGTGAATCATCTCGTCAACCATGTCGTCTACCGTCGTGGTGAAGCGTCCGAGGTAAGAACCAGTCTTGCGGTCGCTGTAGTTAGAACGTGGACCGCGAGCATAGAACTCTACGTTCTCGAAGCCTGAAGCGTACTGCATACCTAAGCCGATGCGGGCGTATGTGCCGCTTGGCGAGAAGGTTACCTTCATGTCTACTGTGCCGTCTGGATAGAATGTATAGACGATGGTGTAGAGGCTGTTAAACAAACTTGTAAATTTATTTCCTTCCTTGACAGTCATTGTAGCATTGTTGCCGCTCTTTGTAAGGCTGCCGCTAATGCTTGTTGTTGTTGATTTAGTGAACGATACGTCTTTCAAGTTGCGGTCGTTGTCCACCTTACGATAGCTGTTGAAGTCAGGACCTTCAGCGATAAGGTCCTTGCCGTCGTATGTCCATGAGGTCATCTTGCCAGACGAGTTGAATACGATAGAATACTTCTTGCCGTAGTTGTCGGTTCCAGTTACGGTATTGCCGCTTACGCTCAACGAACCACCAGTAGAAGTATAGCTTGGCAGCACTGGGAATCCCATTGTGCCGTCTGTACCCTTGGCAGTGCCGTTAGAGGTATTCTGTGTAGAGAGCGAGAATTGAGCGTCAGCGATGCTGTAGCCTTCCTCAGCCCATGATGTCCAGTCGGCAACGTTCGCCTTTGTCGGCTTCTTTACGCGCAACTCTACGTTTACGAGATACTCTGCGTTGTCAGAAACAGATGTCTGTATTGGCAGTGTTACGTTAGCAGAATAACCTGCGTTGATAGTTGTGAAGTTATCGAGCTTGCCGTTCTCCACCAAGTATCCGTCCTTCATCACGCGATAGCCGATTTCGAAGTTGTCAGACGAGATAGGCATAAACGCATACTTGTTCGCGATGTCTACAGACTTCTCAGAAGCGCTGAAGTTGCTGAACTTTACATACTGGTACACCTTCTTCACCTCAGAGAGCTTGCCAGTCCATGTGCGGTCTGGTGTGACGATACCGTTGTTGAGGAAGTTGCCCTGGAAACCCATGCCTACACCGCTTGTTGAGTTGTAGTCGTAACCAGAAACCCAATAGTTGAAGCCGTTTTCGCTCTTCTTCTCACCGTTAACAAGCCTTGCTGGGTCGTAAACCGACTGGTCTACCCAGTCCCAGATACAACCACCGACGATGCCGGTGCTACCCTCTATAATATCCCAGTATTCCTTCAAGTTACCAACAGCCTGACCCATTGCGTGAGCATACTCGCAGATGAAGTAAGGCTTGTTTGAGTAGCCGCTTTTGCTGCTGCTCACGTCTGAAACTTTTGGATACATCGAAGAACCGAGATCTGAGTATGACATGTTGCCCTCGTAGTGGATAAGGCGGTCGTCAAGATTCTGAGTCTTTTTGCGAGCCTCTGAGAAATTGCTTGCAGAACCACTCTCGTTGCCCAATGACCAGAAGATAACGCTCGGGTGGTTGCGGTCGCGCAGCACCATACGTGTTATACGATCGTTTACTGCTGTCTGCCAGCTGCTGTTGCTTGCCAAGTTCTGGTTGAAGTGGCACTCTACGTTAGCCTCGTCCATCACGTAGAAGCCGAGAGCGTCCATCATAGCGTACATCTTCGGCTGACGCGGATAGTGCGATGTGCGCACGGTGTTCACGTTAGCCTTCTTCATCATTGTGAGGTCCTTCATCATGGTCTCCATGTCGATGGCACGACCATACTCCGGGTGAGTGTCCTGAGTGTTCACGCCCTTGAAGTAGACACGCTTGCCGTTGATGTAGATGAGGTTGCCGCTCTTTGTGATGTTGCGGAAGCCGTACTTTGTAGAGAACGCCATTTCCTCTGTTCCGTTCTCGTTCTTCTGACTTACAATCACTGTGTAGAGATACGGGTCTTCAGCGCTCCACGGATGCAGGTTGCTGAGGTTGTTGAGAGTAATGGTCTTTTCTGCTGTTGCTTTTCCGCTGTAAGTCTCTGTTCCGTTAGCAATCTTTTTGCCGTCACGGTCGAGCAGCGTTACCTGCAGAGTCTTGGTTGCAGAAACGATGTTGCGGTTGTCTACAGTCAGCTTTACAGACATGCTGCCGCTTGTAGCGTCGCTGCTGAGTGACGATGTGATGTAGTGGTCAGACACGAACACCTTCGGAGTAGCCACGAGATATACGTCGCGGTGGATACCAGAGAGGTGCCACATATCCTGACCTTCGAGATACGAACCGTCGCACCAGCGGTATACACGTACCGAGAGCTGGTTGTCGCCTGTCTCTACGAAGTCGGTGATGTCGAACTCAGCGTCGGTGTTAGAGTCTTGCGAGTAGCCTACGTACTTGCCGTTCACCCAAACCACGGCAGCGCTGTATACGCCGTCGAAGTGTACAAACACACGCTTGTCCTTCCATGTCGCAGGAATGTTGATGGTGCGGCGATAGAAACCCGTTGCGTTGTTGTCAGTTACACCATACTGTGACATGCCTGTGTTGGCGTTTGGCGGGTTGTTGCTGAACGGATAACCTACGTTGGTGTATACCGGTTTGCCGTAGTTAGCCATTTCCCAAGAGAGGGGCACGCGGATGTTGTCCCAACCGCTGTCGTTATAGTCCTTTGCATAGAAATCGCTTGAGCCAGGACCATAAGATGTACCTGCAACATACTTGAACTTCCATGTTCCGTTGAGGTTGATATATTCAGCCTTGGTTGAGTCGGGCTGCTGCCAAGGCTCTGCATAGTGCTTATCGTCAGCCTTCATCTGCTCTACAGAAGCGTAAGGGATGAATGTAGCGTGTGCGTCCTCCTTATAGTCGCTCACCTTGCTCTGGTTGCTTATCCAGCTAACGCTGAATGAACGGGAAGATGTTCCGCCACCTGAAATGGTGCCGCCACCAGCAGAGCCGTTTGTGCTGATGAAGCCGAAGGCTGTAGCGCTTGATGAACTTGTTGTGCGACCAAGCTTGCCACCGTTGGTTCCGTCGTATGTGAGGTAATAAGTTTTGTTCTGTGTATAAGCGTAAATCTTATATGTATGATTTGTAGCATCTACCTCCTCGAATTTCCACTCCTGATTGGCATTGGCTTCTCCATTTTCGTTTTCGGACGTCCACTGGAGTGGCATTACGTCAGTGTTGTTGCCTGCCATGTCAAGAGCCTTAGAAGACATCACATTTACAATATGCCAAGGGTAGAATGTAGAATAGTAGCCTTTCTTTGTTACCCACTGCTGTCCGGTATTGCTGTCCGACTTAGTGGTCACAGTAATCTGCTCATCATTGTTGGATGTAGTAACAGTGAAGCATCTTGTCGGGTAGTTGGCTGGACAAATAAAATATGTAGAGCCGTATGCAGGAACAGAGAATGCTGTCGTAGGCGTAGTTGTGCCACCAGTATTCTCTGATGTCACGAGGCTTACAGACTTATATGTTGCATAGCTACGATTGTCACCTTGCTGGCTACCTATAGAGATAGAACTCAATGCCAAAAGGTTAGACAACATAGAAGCGCTCTTCTGAACAACACCGTTAACGGCAATACCTTCAGAAGAGAGTTTCAACTTCAAAGTTGTGCTTGACAGCGTAACCAATGTTTGTTCTCTACCTCCGCCATTAGCCAAGTAGTCTATTTCAAGCTCCTTGCTTGATGCTGTGTAGTAAAGGTGGAGATTGTATTTTCCTGCTATGCTCCACTGGGCAATATCATTGCCAAAGGATATGATGTTCTGTAATTTAACAGAAGTTCCGCAATTGCTAAGATCAATCTCCGCCTCAATGCTTTGCTTGCTGAAATCAATTGTCTGAGTTTTTGAGAACGGGTCACCATTAGGCGAGTAGTCCTTCCACAGAACTGTTTGTGTCTCCGCTGCAAAAGCTTGCGTCGCAGCGAGTACGAGCAGCGTTATTATCGCAGCAAAATGATGTTTTATATATGTCTTCATAGGGTCGTATATTTTTATTTAACTATGAGTTTAATGCCGTTCATGATATATACGCCCGAAGCCAGACCTGCAGCAGTAGAGTTGCGGCGCACGAGCTGACCGTTAACGGTGTATATGTTGCCAACCTTCGGAGCCTGCGGCGTTACGAAAGTGCCGTCGATGCCCGTTGTGTTGTCGTCGATGCCCCAAGTGAGCTGACTGTTTCTACCTTTCACGTCTTCGAAATAGCAACGGAAACCATCTGCTTCAATAGCCTCGGTGAGGTGAAACAACTTGTTGTCATCAGCAAATACGTAGGCACCTAACGGAATTGTTGTCGGGGTATAGAAACCAGTTACTTTAGTTTGGTCTACGATGAGTTCATGAGTCTTGTCACTAAAATCCCATGAGGCAACTTTGATGTCCTTGAAAGTGTATGTATGGTCTGAACTTACGCTTTCTGGTTTAAAGTAATAAGGTACGCCAGCCTTGATTTCACCACGATTTGTGAAAAACAATTTAGTGCCCGATGTGCTTGTGAGTTCCAGTACTTTTGTACCAGCACCCCACGCATCAACAACCTGATCGTGAGACACATTGAATGGCAGGCAGATTGAATTCCATTCTTTAGCATAAAGTTCACGCTTCAGCTCTACATCAACATAATCGCCAGTTAATGTCGGCTGAACGTATTTCTTTGTTTCGTCAAGTTTTACAACCTGTTTTACAAACCACTGACCAGAAGGGAATGTCGCAGCAGGCTCCTCATACGAAGTGGCAAGTGCGCCATCAAGTGTGTAGACAAAGGCAGTAGAGTAGGCGTCTCTATCCTGATAGCCCAATGTATAAGTGCCGTCGGCAGACGACTTCAATATCCACTTGATGCCTGTTCCGTTAAAGTTCTTGCGACCGGCGTCTTTTGCTGGAGTCTCGTTTGCATCAGTGACATCCATCGCAACCGGTCTTTTTGAAAGCACCGGCTTGCCATCTTCGCCCACCGAGAGGTACTGTCCCAGTGAGTTGAAGATATACACGGAAGTCAGCGCCAATGTGTATAACAAATTCATATTAATAAAGGTTTAATAGAAAAAATCAAAATAGAATGGTAAACACCAATAAGGTTCACCATAAAATAGAAATTGGTATATGCTTATTAATCGTAAGCTTTAAAACCCATGTCGTCATCCATAATCTCAGAATCGTCTTCCCATGCAGAACTGCCTGAAGGGCGTTTCATGCTGCGAGGCTTGGTTGTTGGAACGCCATTTCCAGACTCAATTTTGTCAATTGAATCGCCATTTCCTCCGCCAGGGCTACCAGCCATCATCCCTCCGCTTGTCTCAAGCATCAACACCTCGACAAAAGGTCGGTCGTACTTTTTTTTCTTCATAAATTATTGTTTTAGTTTATTTTTATTTGCATAACTTCAAACGTAAACCTGCGGTGCTTATCATTATTTTACTTCGCTTAGGCGCACACGACGTGCGATGCCTTTTAGTCGTAAAAGCACCACATCAGTTTAACATTTGCAATAACTCTCTTTTATTTATTTAATTATTTCGCTTGCAAAATTAGCCATTTATTCGTTTATATTTGTATATACGACAGTTGTATTAAGTTTTTTTATATATTGTTTGAAGAAGTCGAAGAATTTAAAGAAGTTATAGAATTCAGAAGTTATAGAAGTTAAAGCCAAATGTCCTATTGCTGAATAATTAGCAAAAGGAGTAATGGCTATCGCTCGGCTTTGCCGCTTGCCAGAGCACGAAAGCCCAATAATCACATAGGCGGGTGTGTCAAAACTCAATTAATGCGGGCTGAAAGCCCAACAATCACATAGCCCAGGGCAGCGCCCTGGGTAAACATTA
>OQVT01000976.1_pt1 | contig 17508 bp, 10 predicted proteins | sample 1691561 | NCBI WGS metagenome assembly OQVT01 (sample SAMN03418260, study PRJEB22391) | human gut metagenome | biome: human-gut; feature: organic feature; material: feces | host: Homo sapiens | place: Tanzania | collected 2013-01 | reverse complement strand
GCAATCCTCTGGCGTTCCCTACGAAGGTGTTCTCTCTGAGCCGGGGATAGGGGCGGTTTCCTCGGAGTGCGCAGAGGCGATGGCATGCGGCGCTAGGGATGTTTTGCGCTGCGACGTCGCCGTCTCCACCACCGGAATAGCCGGCCCCGGGGGAGAAGAGCCCGGCAAGCCTGTCGGCACTGTTTGGTTCGGCGCTGCATGGCATGGCCAGTCACGCTCTCACGTTCGATGCTTTGACGGCGATCGCGCGGATGTGCGCAGGTTTGCTTGTCGCGAGGCTCTATCGTTTATGCGTGAGGTTATCGTGGAGCTTTCAAGTTAGTTAGATTTCTGCTGATGTCTTCCTGTGGAACCAGCATTTAAAAGACCTGATTTACCTGCATAAAGTAGAATGATGTAGATATACGATAGCATTCTGCAAGATACCCGGCAGCATACCGCCAGCTTCCCGAAAGAAGCCGGCGGTATTTTTATTCTTGTCCGTTGACCAAGAACGGCTGTTCGATTAGTATCAGGTCTGTCAATCACAAGGGAGTTCACATGGCTAAGGCAAAGGCTACGCTCAGCAAAAGCATTAGGCCCCGCACTGAGGGCGAGGACCGAGAGAAGGTCATTGAGGAAACTACTGCCGAGATCGAAAAGCGGTTCGGTAAGGGCTCCATTATGAAGTTCGGCGATGGGGGCCCTGACTATGAGGTTGAGGCTATCCCGACCGGTTCCATCGCTCTTGACAACGCTTTGGGTATTGGCGGCATCCCTCGTGGCCGCATCATCGAGATATATGGCCCTGAGTCCTCCGGCAAGACGACCCTGTCACTCGAGATCCTGGCCGAAGCCCAAGCACTTGGCGGAGTCGTTGCTTTCATCGATGCCGAGCATGCCTTCGACCGTTTCTATGCTGCCAAGTTGGGCGTAGATGTTGACAACCTGTGGATTTCGCAGCCCGACAATGGTGAGCAGGCGCTTCAGATAGCCGACCAGCTGATCAGTTCGGCTGCGGTAGACATCGTCGTCATCGACTCTGTGGCTGCCCTGACTCCTAAGAAGGAAATTGAGGGCGACATGGGTGACAATGTTGTAGGACTCCAGGCCCGACTGATGAGCCAGGCTCTGCGCAAGCTCACTTCTACCATCAGCAAGACCAATACCACCTGTATCTTCATCAACCAGTTGCGCGAGAAGATAGGTATCATGTTCGGAAATCCTGAGACAACAACGGGTGGCAACGCCCTGAAGTTCTACGCTTCTGTACGCCTCGACATCCGTAAGGCTACAGCCATCAAGGATGGCGATAATGTTATAGGAAACCTGGTGCGCGTAAAGGTGGTCAAGAACAAGGTGGCTCCTCCTTTCCGCAAGGCTGAGTTCGACATCATGTTTGGCGAAGGCATCAGCCACGCAGGCGAAGTTTTCAATCTGGGCGTGGAGCATGGCATCATCAAGAAGAGCGGAAGCTGGTACAGCTATAATGGCTCCAACCTGGGACAGGGTGCCGACCCAACCAAGCTGATACTGAAGGACAACCCTGAGCTTCTCGAAGAAATAGAAGCCAAAGTACGCGAGGCGCTTGCCAATGCAGAATAAGTAAGGTGTTGTTTGCCTTCATGACAAATACTACGCATGATGGCAGCTCTATAAAGAAATAAGAAATCCCCGACAGTAGGAAGCAATATCCTAACTGTCGGGGATTTCTTATTTCATTCTTCTTATTTCATTCTTCTTATTTCATTCTTCTTATTTCATTCTTCTTATTTCATACATCTCTTATAGAAGACGATAGGTAAAACATTGCCTACCAGCATCTATGCGCAACACAGAGATGCCTGATGCTGTTCCTTGTAGGGTAAGGACGGCATGTTTTCCGTCGGCTGACGTGGTCTGCTGAAGCAGTCGACCAGCCACATCATATAATCGCAACGACTTTAGTTCTGTCCCCGAAACGATGATTCTACCACCCTCTCGCTTGATGGTGAAAGAAGGTGCTATTATAGCTACAGTCCCTATGGACGTTGGAGTACCTTGTGAGAGTGTTAGGATATCCCCCTTACGATGCAGGTAATAGGTGGCGGACTGCGGATTAGCAAGTTCCACCTGCTGCCCGTCTATCTCACCCATCACCATCACACGATAGGTATGCCCATCTTCCCATGACAGGTCGCCCTTACGCAGCCAATAACTAAAGAGAGGCACAGACATAGACGACGAGACAGACACCCAGTCATCAATGCCCTTAACCTGCGTCTTTTCGTGGGTCATCATGTCTTCGCAGTACATTGATACATTTCCTTCATAGTTACGACCTTCAGACGTACGCAGCAAGACTGCCATTTTGAAGAGAGATCTTTTCGACACATCAACGCTGCCTGATTCTATTTTTTCATGCGAGTCATCAGCAAAAAAGACTTCTACCTGATCCATGAGAGGCTTTTCCTGTGCCTTGAGCACTTCGATATAGGCAGCATCCTTATCGTGAATAAGGTTGACGGGATAAACCACCGTTTCTTCCGCATCAGCCGACAAAGAAAGTTGCACTTCATAACGTTCTGGAGTCATGCTGCTTGGCAAAGAAAGAACGATGGGAATCTCGGCTTCGGTAAAGCCCTCTATCTCGGTCAACTCATCCACACGAGTATTGAGCACTACCGCCTTCCTATCGTCGAGCAACCGCACCCTCAGATAACAGTCGCGAGGCACACCATTCAGGTTTTTCAACATAAAAAAGGTCAATACCTTTCCACCCTGCTCTGCTTGACCTGAGAGCCTGGGCTGCGACATCAACTGAAAAACAACATCAGTAGAACATATTTCAGAGATGCGACCTCGTCCATCAGATAGTTCCACCTCTATGATGGGAGCCTTCTTCATCGCGAAGAATTCATCCCACGAACCATCCTCTCGTTGAGCTACACATACAGGAACCAACCGATAATAACCATTTTCCAAACCTGTAAGTTTCATTTTTACAGACTGAACTTGATTGACAAGATAATCGCTTCCCATAAACCCTGCATCGCTTCCACCATAGAGTCGTTGAGTAAAACCGCCTATAGCGTGATCGTCGGTATAAGCCACCTGTCGGCATGTACCCTCAGCATCATAAACAGCTATGCCCACATCACCCTTGAAAGGCTTACCCTTATTGACAAAAGAGTTCATCTCGATGGTCAACGACTGAGGAGCAAGGAAGCTTTTATCTTCTGCATCCTTTAGAAGAACAGCCCCACCCTCATTAAACATCAACTGAGGAGATGACTCCAAAAGTCCACGCTCTATTGCGGGATATTTGCCATTATTGGGATGTGCCAAGATGGCCATAATAGCACGATTGAAGGCCAAGGGCTTGCCTTGGAACTCGCTTCCCGTCTGTGAGAGGCTAAGATTGGTGAGCGAATAGTAGGCATCGCCCTGTCCATCCCATCCAAAATTCATGTGGAAAAGACCATTCTCATCAAACCCATCAGTTACCCAAGCATGACCTGAAGCATTACCTGCAGGACGACCTTCCAGATAAACAGGACAACCATTAAGTAATTCCTGCCGCAAGATCTGCGCAAAACGAGTCGGACCTTCGACAGCCTTGGTGGCATAAGCCGCAGTATAGTCGAAATTTTTCTGAAGAGCCTGATACGCAAAAATACCTTGTGTACCACTTGAAGCTGGGGTGTACTGCATGAAGGAAGCTACCCCCACATCGTTCATCAATAAGGCTACAGCATCCTCTTGCTCCTTTGTCGCAGATACAGGATAATTATAATCGGGCAGCATATTCGCCCAATCGTAGTGCGACTGACTAAAGTCTGCACTCTTCATCGTATTATAATAGGTGACGCGATATTCATTTTTACCACTCCCCTGAGCAGGCCATTGATAGTAATACATCATCTGGGCCACCGCTGTTGCCACACACCCACTATAGGGATAACCCGTCTGGGCATTAAACGGATGCGACTGTCCCCACTTGCTTTTCAACAAGGGAGATACGGTCTTCGCGAACAACCCCGAACGGGCTTTTCTCTGCACCATCACCCGCCCTTCTTTCAGCACATCATACGTTTGGCGATAAGCCTCCAGGAGTAGCTTTACACCAGGATTAGCCTGTAGTGTATCGAGGGTTCCCTCGGTGCTATAGGCCAACACATCGCCCATATCATCGTCACCAGCAACAACGACAAAACCTTTGCCCTGTGCATCGTTATAAATATAATAAGGTGCCAAGGCTGCAGGACGAAGTCCCTTTGCCCGCGCTTGAGCCTTCACGTCGCGAGACAGGGTGATGTACTTCTTGGCTATCTCTACAGCTTGTTTCGGATAGACATCTTTGCCATAAACAGCTTGGCAGACGGCTACTAACATCCACACGACCAGCGAGCATATCACTGTCAGGGAGCAGCCATCAGCCAAGGAGTGGTGTTTATTCAACATATTTCTATTACGTAATCTTCGAATTATAGGAAAGCAATGGTCAGACCAGCCATCACGATGCTGACCATTGACATAAGTTTGATAAGAATGTTGAGCGACGGACCGGAAGTGTCCTTGAACGGGTCGCCTACGGTATCGCCCACAATAGTCGCCTTGTGGTTCTCGCTGCCCTTTCCTTCAAAGCTTCCCTCTTCTATCATCTTCTTGGCATTGTCCCATGCGCCTCCCGAATTGGACATGAACACAGCAAGGGTAAAGCCTGCTGCCAGACCGCCGGTGAGAAGTCCGAGAACTCCAGCCACACCCAACACAAGACCCACAACGATAGGAATAATGATGGCGAGCAAAGAAGGGATGATCATCTCGCGTTGTGCGCTACGGGTACTTATCTCCACACATCGACCATAGTCAGGCGTAGCTTTGCCTTCGAGTATTCCCTTGATCTCACGGAACTGCCGGCGAACCTCCTGAACCATCGATTCTGCAGCACGGCCTACTGCTCCCATGGTCAAGCCACAGAACAGGAATGCTGCCATGGCTCCGAGGAATGCTCCAACTAAAACCTTAGGGTTGATGAGGTTTACCTGGAAGAAGTTGATGAAATCTATTGTTGTTGCATTCGAAGGATCGAAGACATTGCCAGCAGCGTCTACATACTGCTTTCCGTTCTCTACGGCACGTATCATGGCTATCTTGATCTCCTCAATGTAGGATGCAAGAAGGGCAAGAGCCGTCAGGGCTGCCGAACCGATGGCAAAGCCCTTGCCTGTGGCAGCTGTCGTATTGCCCAGGGCATCGAGCGCATCAGTACGCTCACGAACCTCCTTGCCCAATCCGCTCATCTCGGCATTTCCACCAGCATTGTCGGCTATAGGTCCATAGGCATCTGTGGCAAGTGTAATGCCGAGAGTCGACAGCATGCCCACTGCCGCGATGCCGATGCCATAAAGGCCGGTACTGATAGATTTGGCCGACAGCGACATATCGAAGCCATTGGCACAGAGATAACTCAGCATGATGGCTACAGAGATGGTGACAACGGGAATCATGGTGGAAATCATTCCTGTGCCTATACCTTTGATGATAACTGTGGCAGGGCCTGTCTGCGAAGCCTCAGCTATCTTCTGTGTTGGCTTATAACTCTGAGAGGTGTAATATTCTGTTGCCTGTCCGATGATGACTCCAGCCACAAGACCGCTGATGACCGAGAAAGAAAGGCCGAGCCAGTTCTCTATGCCCAACAGATAGAGAATGGCGAATGTGGCAACGGCTATAAGTGCCGCGCTGACATTGGTGCCAAGTCCCAACGAGTGGAGAAGCTCTTTCATGGAAGCGCCTTCCTTGGTACGAACCAAGAAGATACCAATGAGAGACAGGAAGATGCCGATGGCTGCGATAACCATAGGTGCGATGACGGCACGCAGCTGCATATCGCCATTCATGGCAAAAGCCGTGGCTCCCAAGGCGGCTGTCGACAATATCGAACCGCAATAGCTTTCGTAGAGGTCGGCTCCCATTCCTGCCACATCGCCCACATTGTCGCCCACATTGTCGGCTATGGTAGCTGGATTGCGAGGATCGTCTTCAGGAATATTCGCCTCTACCTTGCCCACGAGGTCGGCTCCCACATCGGCAGCCTTGGTATAAATTCCTCCTCCCACACGGGCAAAGAGTGCCTGGGTGGAGGCACCCATGCCAAAGGTCAGCATGGTGGTGGTAATGGTGACAAGGGCTGTGGCCTCTCCTTCGTACACCGCATTAAGAACAATAAACCAGATGGCAATATCGAGCAAACCGAGTCCCACCACCACGAGTCCCATCACGGCACCGCTCCGGAAGGCTATCTTCAGACCTTTGTCCAGTCCGGTGCGTGCACCATGGGCTGTACGGGCAGAAGCATAAGTAGCGGTCTTCATGCCAAAGAATCCTGCCAAACCAGAGAAGAGTCCGCCGGTGAGGAAGGCAAAGGGCACCCATGGATTCTGCACCTTCAGCACATAAGCCATGAAGGCGAAAACAATGGCGAGAACGACGAAGACGGCCGTCACCACCTTGTACTGCTGCTTGAGGTAAGCCATAGCACCCTTTCTTACATGCTCTGCAATTTCTTTCATCCTGTCTGTACCTTCATCCTCTTTCATCATGGTGCGGAAGAAGAACCATGCCATTCCCAATGCCACAATGCTGGCTATTGGAATGAGCCAAAATACTAATGGAATGCTGTTCATAATGCTATATTTGTTGGTTAGTAATAATTCCATTTATTCGTTAGTGTATAACGATGGTGCAAATATAATAAATTTATTAATACGAAAGAGGAAAAACTGAATATTTATTTAATAAACCATCGAATATAATGTTCAGATACTATGTTATATAACGACAACACGGGCTATTAAAGATAAATATTTGGTAGTAATCATATTGACATTTGCCAGAAAGCATAGATTGCTCGAAATATAGCTTCGCTAACGATTGAAGCAGGTTTAGTTATTTATGGATTGGAGTTTTCGTTGTGACAGGCTGTCTCGTAATTTGCGTATATAAAGCCTTTGTGCCTAAAGTAAGATGTTTTTTTCTTATTATTTTATTTTCTGTATTTTAGCCAAGAATATAATAATAAGAAAAAGACTTCTGTCTGATAATCAGCATAATATAAACCTATTAACAAAAATTTATTTTTCGATTATTATTTTTTTAGCCATCAAATTGAATCGTACCATCTAATAGTAATCGGCATGAAAGCAATGGGGCTGTTACCGCTGCGCTCATGCCGATTGGGAAATAGCAATATGTGTTCATATTATTTTTAACACTCTTACTACATGGTTTTGCACTGTTCCCAAGTAGTGTAGTGTGTAAAGCACGGTATTGGATAAGTGCAATGATAAATGATAATTTAGAGGCGATGGCAAAGCAACTCTACGACTATTGGTTTGTACAGTTTGACTTCCCGAATGAGGAGGGGAAACCGTATAAATCAAGTGACGGAGCTATGGTGTGGAATGAGAAGTTGAAACGAGAGATACCAGAAGGATGGAATGTTGCCAATGTATTTGACGAACTATCCGTTCAATACGGTTTTCCATTTTCTACGGAATTATTCACAGAAGAGCCAACAAGCATTCCTGTTGTACGTATTCGTGATATATTGGAGAATAGTGTTTCTGCATATTCAGAAGAGGAAGTTGATGAAAAGTATAAATTACAGAAGCAAGATTTACTGGTAGGAATGGACGGCAACTTTCACATGAATTATTGGAATGACAATGTTTCTTATCTGAATCAACGGAGTGTAAGACTAAGGGCAAAATCCAAGTCGACAGTTTCTATTATGCAAGCAAAATATGACATTGCGCCATACATTAAGGCTAAAGAGTTGAGAGCAAAAGGTTCTACTGTCGGACACCTTTCAGACAAAGATTTGAAGGAGTTATTTGTATTGGTTTGTCCAAATACCGATTTTAGGAACAAGTTTGACTCTATATTGGCAGAAATCATAGAAAACCGTTGCGAAATGATAGAATTGACTAAACAGCGAGACGAACTCTTGCCCCTCTTAATGAACGGTCAAGCAACGATAAATTATCATTTATCTGCTTATTGAGTTCAATTTTACGGTCTAAGTCAGCCAGCAACTTTCCAATGATATGTTGCTCCTCTATTGACGGTAACAATACTGGTATATTGCTAATCGTATCATTGGAAAGTGTGTATCGCTGACCACTACCAGAAGCATTGTTTTCAAAATACTTCTGAATGTATCGAGTGTGCATGAAGGCATTCAGATATTTTCCGTCAACAACAGCTGGATTAGGAGTAATCAATGCGCAATGATAGCCAAGAAGTACATCCTCGAAATCGTCAGCAATATAAGTGGCAACACCTATATCGTCTCTGGTTTCGCTATCTTTTGTGATGGCAACCATGCCTTTGCCTATTGAGCATTTGTCAATCTCTGTTTGCTTGGCTGATGCAACCATAAACGACTTAGCCTTTTCTTTGGTGATAGCCCAGTTGTAATAAACATCAACAAAGTTGCACAGACACACAGGTGTTTCGCCCTCTATTGTTTTTTTGTCAACACCACTAATTTCGATTTTGGCAATGTCGCCTAATTTATATTTCTTTAGTTTCATAAAATCAATTTTACTCATGTTCAATACTTCCACCCAATTTGGCTTCCCATTCCTCTATAGTTGGCATGGTTCCTTCCAGCTTCTCTGGGTAGAATTTTTCGAGGTCATACTCTGAGATAGCGATAGGTTGGCTGCTTGATTCCAGCGCATACTGAGCTTGGATGCGGTCTTTCTCCTTGCAAATAAGAAGACCGATTGTAGGGTTGTCTCTTCCTTCTTTGCGAAGAAGATGATTGCAAGCTACTACGTAGCCGCCAAGTTGACCGACATCTGCAAAGGTGAAACTTCCAATCTTGACTTCCAAAACTATATAGCAAGACAAGTTCAAGTTGTAAAAAAGCAAGTCGATGAAGTTCTCCTTTTCTCCAATTTGCAAACGAAATTCCTTGCCAACGTATGCAAAGCCTGTGCCGAGTTCGGTCAAGAACTTGGTGATATTATTGAGCAAGGCATCTTTGAGGATGCGCTCATTATATGGTTTGGTAATGCCAGTAAATGCAAAGTTGTATGGGTCTTTGGTGAGTTCCTGTGCCAAGTCGCTGTCTATGTCAGGCAATGTGGTTTTGAAATTGTTCAAGGCTTTGCCTTGTCGTTCATATAAATCTGTGCTAATAAAGTTAAGTAACATAGAACGACTCCAACCATTTGAAACAATCTCATGAATATAGAATATTGCTTTCTCTGGATAGCCAAAGCACTTGTCAATCAACACCTTGTGATGTCCCCATGGTACGCAGAATATATCTGACTCAAATGTTGCCCCAACTTGGGGCAAAGTTTCAGTTTCATTTATTGCCCCAGTTTGGGGCAACATTTTGATTACAGGGGCGTAAAGTGCATAGAATTGCTTGCAATAATATATATTGCGTTTGGTTAATCCTGAAACATTAGGTAATGCTTCACGCAAATCTTGTGCGAGGCAACTTATAACTTTCTCTCCCCATTTTTGTTCTATCTGTAGTTCTACGATGTCTCTACCCAAACTCCAATAGAATTTAAGCATCTCCGTATTGACCTTTACCGCAGCCTTAATCTGGCTCTGGCGATAACACTTGCAGAGACCCTTAACCCACTGCAAGTAATCCTTATCCAATATACTTATCGGCTTGTTCATACCTTTATTTATTTCCCACATTACTATTAAAACTGAGACTTCCGAGTTGTTTCATAATCTCATCTTCTAAACGATGACTCTCTGCGAATTGTTGTGTAAGTGTTGTTTTATAATCATTCATTCGCTTGTTGAACTCCTCTTCCGTAATATCCACGTAGTCTATCTTGATGTCGAAGTACTGACCAGCAGAAAGACTATAACCTTTCTCCTTGATTTCATCGTAGGTCACAGTAACGGAGAAGTCATCCACAGCTTCCTTGTTTTGGAAAGTGTTGACAATCTTGTCAATTTCCTCATCACGAAGACGAACTTTTTTCAAGCCATTGCTATCCTTGTATTCCTCGCCCAGTTTGCTGGCATCAATCAAGACTACCTTATTACTCTTTTTCGAGTCATCAAAGAAGAGCACAGAAACATTGGTTCCAGTGTTGGCAAATACATTGCTTGGCATGGATACGCAGCCATAAACTATCTTATTGTCAACAATATGCTTTAAAATTTTGTTTTCGATACCGCTCTTAGCAGTGATGAATCCTGTCGGGATGACAATAGCTCCCTTGCCAGATCCTTTCTTCAATGAATTGATGACATGCTGAATGAAGCATGTATAGATAGCCATACTATCTTTTTTCTTTGCTGGCACCTTTGGCACTCCTGCCCAAAAGCGAGCAGGATAAGCTGCAATCTTCTCACGAGTATCACTAAAGTCCATCTTGAAAGGTGGGTTACTCACCACAAAGTCGAATTGGCGAAGGCTTTGACCGTCATCGCTCTTGTGATAAGGTGAAACAAGTGTATCGCCCTGAATAGCATGGTCGAGTGAAGATACCAAACCGTTGAGCAACAAGTTGAGTTTGAGCATCTTGTTGCTTCGTTGGGAAATATCCTGGGCAAAGATCGTACAGCGATCTTCACCGATTTGATGTGACAGAGCCATAAGCAAAGTTCCTGTACCTGCCGATGGGTCGTAGCACTCAACATTATGAAGGTCGGCGTGATCGCCCACTAATAATCGAGCCATAATGGTGGCGATGGCATGAGGAGTATAATATTCTGCATATTTTCCGCCGCCAGCTGTATTGTAGTCTTTGATTAGGTACTCAAAGATGTTGGCAAAGAAGTCGTAATGCTCGGAAAATGCTTCCTCGAAAGAGAAATTAGCAAGTTTATCCACCATGGCACGTGCAAATGGTGCTCGCAGAGCCACATCAGTCACATATTGGGTCAATGGCTCAAAGAGAGGTATCTTCGTGTTTTGAGTGGTTTGTGTGGAGAAAATGGCAAGATTCTGCTCTGCAATGTCGCTCATTGTATTGTCGAAGATGAAGTCAAAATCACCCTTTGCCTGTTGGTTCCAAAGGTTGGCTATCAAGTGCTCTGGCTTCAAGCGTGGCAGGTCTGGGGACAAGGATGCCAACAACATCATGCGCTCCATGTCACTCAGTTCGCTGTAAGCTGTTTCCCATTTCTCTGCTGTGCGAATTTTCTGAGCATAGCGGTTTTCCGAGTGTTTGATGGCGTAGCCAAACTTATCATTCAAGAACTTATATAGGAATACCTGTGTGATGATCTTATACTCATTGCCGTCATTGCCCATGCCGTATGTCTTGCAAGTAGCTTTCAGGGCATCGATGAGGGCTACGGTCTTTTCTCTTATTGTCATGTTCATATTTTATTACTTGGATATGTTCTGTTATATTGATTGATGTACTGGCGAGCTATCCTTGACTGGATGAAAGTAAAATCTTCCATCTGTGGCTCTATGTTTGGATAATGATAGAGCGACTGAGCAATCTCAGTCATCACGGTCATCTCGAAATAATCGTCTTTTTTCAGAATGTCTGCACGGTCGTAAACCTTCTGGTCGATTTCTGATTTTATGTCAGAAAGTATCGCCACGATGTCATTGTCATAATAACTAAAGATGAATGGCTTATGCTCTTTCAATCTTCGTTGGTTTTCTTCGTGGATTCGCTTGTGGACATTGGCAAACTTGGTGTCGCCATTGTATTTCTTCAGCAAGCGGTTGTTGCTTTCCTGCAATTTTACCAATCGCTCAATGATTTCATCCAGTTCCTTGCTTTCTTGGTTGAACTTAGCAATACTGTCAACGACAAATCCATGCTCCTTGAACCTTTGTAAGAAGGCATCACGCAGAGTGATATATTCAGGATCGTCAGGGTCTGTATTCTCAGTGAATTTATGAATAGCTAAAGCCCATTTGTCTTGCAACTCTTGACCACCAGCTATCATTTTCATTTCTTCCTCTCCAATTTTTGAGAAATTGAAGCGGATGTCTTCCATTGCTTCATTGACGAGTTGTTTGGTCTCGTCAGAAACCGCAAAGGCTTCCTTTTGGTTGATGATGTCGATGTGGTGTTGCACTTCCTTTAGCATGTCAGGGAGCTTTGTTAGCTCAACCTTACTGAAAGCATCCTTCAAGCTGTCATCACCGAATGTACGTACTATATTGGCACAATCCTTGGCTGAAACCAGCGCTTTCTTCAAGTCGATCAGCACTTGCTTGTCTTCGATGGAAGAAATCTCAGACGAAAACTCCTCTACATTGTTTGTCGTGTAATCAAACAATGATTGGCGTACATCTTTCATCTGTCGAATCAATTCCTCAGGGTCTTCTATAACTTGTGAGAAAGTATCGGTGGTATGATTGCCATCCACTTCGTCTGGATTGTTGAATCGGTTCAACTCTTTGAGGTAAGCCTCGTTGGTCTCTTCAAAATTTTGCTTGATGTTAGCAAAGTCGATGACATACCCATAACGATTGTTCTTGTATGGTCGATTGACACGTGTGAGTGCCTGCAAAAGGTTATGGTCACGGAGCTTGCGACCAAAATAAAGTCTCTTTAAGCGTGGTGCATCGAAACCGGTCAAGAGCATATTGAAGACAATAAGCAAGTCGATGCTCATGTTCTTCTTGAAGTCCTTGATAATTTGCTTGCGAGTTTCCTTGTCATCGCTATCGTGCAAGATGAGTCCTACTTTCAATGGATGCTTCTTATAACCTGGCATCGGTATGGCATTGGCTACCATCCACTCTTGACCATCCATTTTGATTTGGATAGGCTTGGTATATCCTGTGTCTATAGTATTAGCAAAACCGCCATCTGAGAAGTTTTGAAAAGCCTCATATAACTTCCTTGCTTGTTCGCTTGTCTCGCAAATTACCATGCCTCCAAGTGTATCATCACCTTGTATCTTGCGGAATTTGGTTAAGTCGTCAGCAATGGAACGAGCTAACTCCCCGACATAACTATCGTGCTCTATGATTTGTGAACGCTTGATGTCTTTCTTATGTACAAGAGTTTCCAACTTATCGTAAACCTCAGACAGACGTTCCTTGTACGAGGTCTCTATATCCTCACGGATTATCTTTAATGTATATCCGTCAGCAATGGAACGGTCATAATAATAGGTATGGAAGTAGCGTTGGAAGACCACACTCGAAGCACAATCTTTCTTAAGCAAAGGTGTTCCTGTCAAAGCTATCTTGATGGAACTTGGATCTGCATCAAAAAGATTGGCAAGAAAACAGCCACCTGGTTTGTAGCCACGGTGTGCCTCGTCCATGATGAATATACGCTGTAGATTGGTAGCGTAAGCAGGAAGCTCCACCTTTTGCTTATCTTCGGCAAAGCGTTGGATATTCACAACTGTTATCTCCTGCTGTCCACTGGTTCCTTCTTGCGCATGGTTATTGCGGAACTGAGCCATCAGTTCAGCACGAGTATTGGCTGTTGAGACAACGAGCCCACGAGCCTCAAACTCTTGGGTGGCTTGTTCCAACAGGTCTATTCTATCTACGATGAAGTAGAATTTCGCCACCATATTCTTCTTGGCGTAATAGTCGGACAGGACATAGGTAAGATAAAAGGACAGGGCCGTCTTACCACTACCTTGCGTGTGCCAAACTACACCAGAAGTAGCTCCATCAGAGAGTTGCTGGCGAATGGCGAGTGCAGCAAACATCTGCTGATAGCGCATGATGTGCTTTTGGTCTGTACTTTCAATTTTCCCATCTACCTCTTTCTCCATTTTAACGTATGCGATGCCATACTTGATGATAAAGAGCAACCGCTCAGGACTACACATGGAGGTAAGTATGCGATTCGTAGGAGTGTTGATGCCAAGATTGGTTTGATACTCAGGAGTATGATGAATTACTTGACAATTGAAGTCTGCCAAGATTTGTTTCTCTTCCTCTTGGTTGATTTCCTTATATGGATAATTGGCATGATAAGGTGCTACTGGAAGATTAGAAGGATTCTCTTCACGGAAGCAATTGAAAGGTGCGTTTTCTCTTGCAGCAGTACAATAGAAAGCTCCTTGGATAGGAACAATTCCTCCCATTGAATCATATTCCATATTATTGGAAAATATCATCAACTGTGTGATGTTGATGAAGCTACGAAACTTTTTGTTAGGGAAACGCTCTTGATTCATTCGCTTACTTTCAGCCACCATTCCCCCATGGTTGTTTGGCTTTTTTACCTCCACGAAGCAAAGAGGTAAACCATTGACAAACAAAGTGATGTCTGGGCGGAATTCATCTTGACCATTCTTGCAAGTGAACTCAGCTGTAAAATAGAAAGTGTTGTTTTGAGGATTTTCGAAGTCTATTAATTTAATGGGAGATACAGCTTGTAACCTTTTATAGAAAGACTTACCAAGGTCGTCGTTCTTTAATTCTTGTCTAATGGAGCGCAAGATATTTTTGAATCCATCTTGCTTTGCAGATGGATTCAATTTGAAGAACTGTGTTTTGAAAACCTGCGCCAAAATATTTGTGTCAGGGTCATAAACTGTCCCTGCCATATCCTCGCTTATCTTTCCGAAATAAGAATAGCCTAATCGAGTTAAGTGAACCATTGCTGGCATTTGAACTCTTGTTGCTTCGTTAAATTTACTCATAGCTTCTTCTTTGTTTAATCGAAGTTGATAATTTCACTTACGCTGACATCTAACAACTCTGAAATCTTTTTCAAAGTCATAAGATCTGGTTGTGTGGTGTTGGTGCACCACTTAGAAACAGTTGCTTGGTTTACTCCCAATTGTTCTGCAAGCCATTTGTTGGTCTTTTTCTTTTTTACTAAGACCAATTTTAGTTGGTTTAAATCTTCCATAACATTCAATTTGTTGCTTTGAATGCAAATATAGTGATTTCTATTTATAAATATGTATCTACAGCTTAATCTTTAACAAGATATAACAAAGAAAGGTTGAGTAGTTGCGTTGGGCAATGGTATGAAATAATGTAAAAGTATGTGAAATGATACCTTGCTTTTGGCGGTCACTATAGATTAGCATTGAAATATGTTGCCAAAATGTTGGCAATTTCTAGAAACGAAAAATCCTAACCGCTTATTATCAAGCAGTTAGGATTTTCTTCGGTGCGCCTGATAGGACTCGAACCTACACGGCCTAAACCACTAGATCCTAAGTCTAGCGCGTCTACCAATTTCGCCACAAGCGCATTTGCGAGTGCAAAGATACAACTTATATTTCAATTAGAAGAAGAAAAAGACAAAAAACTTGGAAGTTGCTTGCTTTTTCGCAATTTTATTACTATTTTTGCAAACTGAGATAATGGCGCGAATCTATATCTCAAAGAACTTTAGCAAGTTCTGTTACAATTACTTCCCAACTTGCGAAGCCAGAATTACTAACTAAAAAAGATGATATCACAGATGAATATACCAACTATTTTTACCCAGGTAGAGCTTTTCTACTCATTAGCATGTTATACAGTCATCCTGTCTGGCACGTTCTGTGCCATAGTGAGATGGTTTCACATGTGCCATCCGTTCGACAAGAAGGGCGATTACTTTTATCCCGCCCGCCGGCAGATGACTTTCTTCTATGCTGCCACCGCCTTGCAGTTGCCATACGTGCTGTGTCCTGCCGATCCTGGAACCTGGTTTTTCGCCAGAAGCTTTGGCATTCTTTACTATCCCGTATGCTTTGCCATGCTCTACCACCGCTATTTCCAAATGGGAAATATGTGGCGAAAGGCATCGTCCGTCTTCTATTTTCTCACCCCTTTCCTGCTTCTCGGCGGTCTGTTCATCATTGTGGTTTTCCATGCGGAGGAGATTCTTCTGCCCTACAAACTGCAATGGGAATGTGTCGTAGGAGGCATGAGCATCCTGCTGTCCATACGTATGATAAGAGAAGGCAGATGGCTCATCAAGAAGGTTGACGACTACCACACCCAGAACTTCTCGAGTGATTCCGACTTTCCTTTCGCCTTCGCCAAGAAGATACTTCACCTGCCCGTGATGTGGCTCTTGGTGATGTGGACCCAATTCCTCGTTGACAGCCAACTGCTGAAAGCCTTCGTCGACCTGTTTCTCGCAGCATGGCAAATACGATTCCTCTGCAAAATCCTGCATCCCAACAAACTGATTCATTCTGCACAGGGACAGGAAGGCATGGACACGATAGCGCAGGACAACATGGAACGAGTACTGCAGGAGACTGAATTCTTCGAACAAATCGTACAGGCTGTAGACTATCAAGCTGGGGGGGTAACAGATATAGAAGATGCCGATAACGAACCAGAACTACAAGAGCGAGAGCGCAACAGGGAAAACAGCAGGTTGCAGATAAAACAGGAAAACTGGGAGTCGGTAAAGAACGAGGTGCTGACCATCGTAAGCCGCAGATATCTGGAACCCAGCCTGAAGCGAATAGAAGTGGTGCGCGATGTCAGTTCGATGAACCATACCCTGGCAGGCACCTTCATCACACAAGTGGGATTCTACAGACTGGTCAACGCTTTCCGCATCCGTCATTACGAAAGGCTGATGGCATCCGACTCTTCTGCCAACATAGGACAGGAAGCCGCTGCCGAGTTGTGTGGTTTCAAGAACAGATGGGGACTCACCAATGCCAGAAAGCGACTCAAAGACTTCGACTACGACCTGATAGAGAAGTATGTGAGTTGAACTTTTTAGCTTTTTACTCAACTTTCGCTTTACAGAACTTTCTTATTTACGGAAGTTCTGTAATTGTTTTCTGTTCGTTATGAATTTGTTCTGACTCTTGTAGAAAAATCTACGTTCCGTGATCAGGGCGGACGCATCAAAATGCGTTCGCCTCCAAAAGTTTTGACAGGTAATTTTCGTCCCAGCCAGCTTTCATCCTTTTTAAGTTGAGACTTCCCTTGACCGTTTTGTCTTTTTTTAGGATGGACAGAGCAATCTTTGTTATAGTAGAGAAGTTCCTTGCTGCATTTTTCACCTTTCTACTTTCGTCTTCTCTAAAGGTAAAGTCTAATTGCCAGTGCAAATTATTCTCTATGCCCCAGTGTTTCCTTATGGCATTGGCGATTTTCTCAGGGTTTTCATTTCCTATGGAAGTTACGTAGTACCTGATTTCCTCGGAAGTTTCACCTGTTGAGATAATTGTTCTTCGTGATAGAATGCCAACTATAGATTTTAGCCCTTCAAATTTGTTCTTGAACATTTTTTGCGTAGTGCTGCCATAACTCACCACTATACATTTTCTTTCTTCTAATCTGCCATGCCCTCTGTCAACAGAAGTATGCTCTGAAACTATACCCTGATAGTCACGATCAGTGTATTCGGCTATGATATCCTTTGCAGAATTATAGCTTGTCTTTTGATTTTTCTTCAATGCAATAATATAATCTCCGTTTCCCTCTCTTATTTTCTTGGTTATAGAGGTTTGGCATCCCATGGCGTCAATCGTTACGATGGTGTCATTTAAGTCTATTGCGCTAAGCAACTTTGGTACAACGGTGATTTCGTTACTCTTCTCGCCCACCTTCTCTTGAGCCAGAGAGATATTGTT
>OQVT01000974.1_pt1 | contig 17516 bp, 14 predicted proteins | sample 1691561 | NCBI WGS metagenome assembly OQVT01 (sample SAMN03418260, study PRJEB22391) | human gut metagenome | biome: human-gut; feature: organic feature; material: feces | host: Homo sapiens | place: Tanzania | collected 2013-01 | reverse complement strand
TCAGAGAATTGCTTGCATATCTCAAGTATTTTGACGAATTTTGTATAAAGGTTGTGCATACGATGGTTTGAACTTAATGTTTTGATCACCACTAAGTTGCTAAAAATCAGCGATATGTACAACCTTTTACTCATATATATCAACTTAAATTAATTCCGCCAACGGGTAAATATATCTGTTATGCTAATTGCCTGTACTTTGTATTGTATTGTGAAAGGATTGCAAAATAAACTAATGCGTATTTTGCGGTTTGCCCGATTTTCGTTATATTTGCAACTTGAAAATAATGCCAATCACACGATGTGTACAAATGCTACATGTTTTGCGGTGAGACAAAGTGTATATTTGCAGTACAATATGGAAATGAAATCTTTTGCAGATTATAAGAATGATGCTCCCAACCAGATAACAATGGCTAATGGCGCATTTTATCCCGATATTTTGGAACAGGCTTGCGAACTGTACAAGCCTGTGTTGGTGTATTTCAGTCAAATACTCAAATCTTCCGCTTCGTCGGAAATGCTTCTTGTGGAAATATCCAAATTGACGCAGACTTGGATGAGGATACAGTTGCTGAGAGTATTTAGAAAATATGTTTCCCCGAACACATCTGTTGAAATGCTGAAAGCAAAGAACAAAATCCAAATGGTTTGCGACACATTCGGAAAAGATTTCAGACCAATCAATGTGGTGCAGAGGAAGTTCAACCAACGTCCACTGCCAGATGAGGCTTTGTGTGCAGTCTTGTGGGAATATAAGGACAGAGGTCAAAAGGGTTATTCGCTGACCGAGACATTCTTTGACATGTTTCAGTCCAAATTTTCCGAATACTCAATAGAAGGACCGAAAAGGGCAGGAGCTGATGTGCAGTTGAAGGATGTTTTTCAGGATTATCCCAACCCATCCCGACCTGTTGATTTTGTCATCAGAAACAAGAACAAGGAAGTTCTCGCTATCGGATTGGCAAGGTATGATAGTGACAGAGGCGGCGCACAAGAGGACGACCGTACAGGGGGCTACAATAATTGTGCAAAGGAAATTCTTTCGTATGTTGCAAAGAAGAACTTAAAGACCAAGGTCATATTTCTGAATGATGGTCCGGGTCTGTTGCTTGGCTCCATGTGGGATGACTATTCAAAGTTAGAGAAGATAGACCAGACAAAAGTAATGGTTCTTACACTTAGGATGTTCAGCGAGCGTTTGACAGAAAAGTGGTTGAACTCGTAATTAAAATTATAATACATAAATGGCAGTAGGTATAACATCATATACATGTGCAACCGTTTCTTCTGTGTCAACAGTACCTAAAAATAAGGCAAGGTTCAGAAGTGTAACAGATTATGAGGGAAAATTTATAAAAAGGTTGTATCATGCGGATAATTTGGACGTGTTGAATTTTCTTGTGAAAGATGATGATGTGTGCGGAAAGGTTAATCTGATATATATTGACCCTCCGTATAATACGGGTGGTGCTTTTGAGACCAAAGATTTCAAGCATGCCTACAATGACAATTTCACGACAGAGGGTTATTTGGATTTCATGAAGCCAAGACTCGCCCTTATGCACAAGCTCCTGTCTCCGTCGGGTTCTATTTATGTGCATCTTGACTGCAATATGCTCTTTCATGTCAAAATTCTGATGGATTCCATTTTTGGGGAACGGAATTTCCGTGGCATGATAACACGGAAAAAGTGTAAATCCAAGAATTTCACGAGAACAACTTACGGCAACATCTCCGACTATATTCTTTTTTATACAAAATCCGACTCATCAGTGTGGAACAGGCCATACGAGGATTGGGATGAGGAGAAAGCCTTGAAAGAATATCCGTTTGTGGAAGAAGGAACAGGACGACGCCACAAAAGAGTGCCGTGCCATGCTCCTGGTACACGAAATGGTGCAACTGGTGAACCTTGGCGTGGAATGATGCCACCTGATGGAAAGCATTGGCAATATACGCCAGAAAAACTTGAAGAGATGGATGCGAGAGGGGAAATTTATTGGTCTTCAAACGGCAATCCAAGACGAAAGGTGTACCTTGACCAAAGTAAGGGGAAACCCGTACAAGATATTTGGCTCGATTTTTTGGATGTAAACAATCAAAACACGTGCCTAACAGGTTATCCGACGGAGAAAAATCTTGACATGCTCAAGCGGATAATTGAGGCTTCCTCAAATCCTGGCGACTTGGTGCTTGATTGTTTTGCTGGGTCTGGCACGACATTGGTTGCTGCCGATGAGCTTGGCAGACAGTGGATAGGAGCCGATATTGGCGATGAGTCAATAAAGGTAATCAGAGACCGATTTGCCAACGGTACAAAACCTATTGGAGACTATGTGCCAAAGAAGAGAAAACAGACAGCAGATACCTCTAACTCGTTGTTCGACAATTCTTGCTTTGAAACCACAGCGATCAATGAGACAAAGCGTAGAGTTGAGTTCCAGGTATTGGAAGAAATTTGAATCGTACATGTAGATTTTACGAGTTAAACCTGTTGGCGGAATTAAGTATGCACTAAATTAATTCCGCCAACAGGTTAAAAAAAACTTATTATGCGGGCTTTTGCAACCGAGTTGCAAAATAAAAGTGTTATTTTTGCAATGTGAAATTATCTGTACGCAAAAATCTGTCGGCGCTGGCGTTGGTCCTGATCCTTATGCTGGTGCTCTTCCCCCATCATCACCACGATGGTGGCGTGTTTTGCGTATCGGTAAAACTGTGTCAGAAAGACGGGCGCGTGAACGATGAACACACGCACCATTGCCACAACCTAAAGCTCGACCAGCATCATCTCTTTGTGCCTGTGGGTCAGAAAGAGCTTCACGCCTTGCCTCTTCTCGATGGTGGCGACGGTTTCCTTGATGGCGGCTTTGGAGGCTTTGGCCCGTTTCTTCCTTACGGTTTTTGGAGGGCAAACAGCTGCGCCCTTTCTCTTTACGCGTCTGTAGGCAGAACCCTCTTTGCGTCTGCTCCTGTGGCGCTTCTTGCTTGCTGCCATGGTAAGCATTGGAAAAGGCGTGGTCCCCCGACCGTTCTGTAGTTTTTCTTTTTTTTTTATTACACTTTTTCCTATCGGGTTATTGCTCAGCAAAAGCCCGGTACAAGCTTACCGTCTTTAAAAAACTGTAACAGAACAGTTTGAAAATTTTGCAACAGAACCGATTTTAAAAATCAGCAACAAGACCAAAACATAATGATTATCAGATATTTTAATGTGCTCATGGCTGCTCTTGCGGTCATGACAATGGTCTCATGTCATGGTGTCGCATCGGGCCACGACCATGACCACGACCACGAGGGCGATGAGGCCGTAAACGAGAAAAACCATGACGATGAGGGCCACGCCCACGAAGCCGGCGAGCACGATGCTCACGGCGAAGGAACAGACGACATCCATTTCACCGAAGCGCAAGCCAAAGCCTGCGGCCTGACGGTGCAGACGCTCACACCTTCGCCCTTTGCCGAGGTGGTGCATGTGAGCGGACGGGTGCTCCCGGCACAGGGAGCAGAGGCCACGGTCACAGCCACCATGGCGGGCATCGTGGCGTTCACGGGCAAGAGCATGACCGAGGGGGCTGCCGTGAGCGCTGGCACAACCCTCTTTGTTGTCGACGCCAAGAGCATGGCCGACGGCAACCCTGCTGCCGTGGCGCAGAGCGAGGTTAAGGCCGCACGCCTGGCTTATGAGCGTGCCAAGAAGTTGGCTGCCGACAACATCGTCTCGCAACGCGAGCTGGAAGAGGCGCGTCAGCGCTTCGAGGCTGCCAAGGCCACTGCCAAGAGTCTGGGGTCGGCAGCACAGCGACGTGGCGTTGCAACACCCATTGGCGGCTACATCAAGAACCTGCTCGTCAAGCCGGGCGACTATGTGGCGGCAGGACAGCCGCTTGCCACCGTCACACAGAGCCGACGGGTGCAGCTTCGTGCCGACGTGCCCGAACGTTTCTACACCATGCTGCCGCGCATCGTAACGGCCAACTTCCGCATGGCCTACGACAGCGAGAACCGTGTCTATTCGATAAAGGAGCTTGGCGGACGATTGGTGTCGAAGGGCAAGGCCTCTGACACCGACGACCATTTTGTGCCCGTGATCTTCGAGTTCAACAACACCGGCGACATCGTGGCTGGCAGCTTTGCCGAGGTCTATCTTCAGGGAGCGCAGCGCAACGGCGTGCTGGCGGTTCCCTCTGAGGCTGTGACCGAGGCGCAAGGGCTCTTTTTTGTTTATGTTAAGACCGCTGCCGACATCTACCGCCGCGTGGAGGTCAAGACGGGTGCCACCGACGGACGCCGCATAGAAATCCTCTCCGGTCTTAAGGCTGGCGACAAGGTGGTGGCACACGGAGCCACACAGGTGCGTCTGGCCGCCAGCGCAAGCGTGGTGCCTGAGGGGCATCATCATTAAGTAGACGAGTTGACAAGGAGATTTGTCCATTCGCTCGGCTTTGCCGCTTGTATTAGCAAGAACTTCACGAGCGAAGCGAGTTATCTTCCTATAACTTCTTTCGCTTGCGAAATTAAAAAAAATAGAAACAAAACATTCAGAAATCGTGTTAAACAAGATAATTTCTTTTTCGTTGCACAACCGCCCGGTCATTCTGTTCTTCAGCGTGCTGCTCATGGTCGTGGGCATCTGGACGGCGTGCAAGATGGAGGTTGATGTCTTCCCCGACCTCAATGCGCCAACCGTGGTGGTCATGACCGAGGCACAGGGCATGGCATCTGAAGAGGTGGAACGCCTCGTGACCTTCCCCATAGAGACCGCCGTCAACGGTGCCACCGACGTGCGCCGCGTGAGGTCTTCATCAACAACAGGCTTCTCGGTGGTGTGGGTAGAGTTCGACTGGGGTACCGACATCTACCGCGACCGACAGATCGTGTCGGAGAAGTTGGCAACCATTGGCGATGCCTTGCCACAAGGGGTGGGGCAGCCCACGCTCGGACCGCAGTCGAGCATCCTCGGCGAGGTCATGTTCATAGGCCTCACAGCCGACAGCACCTCCATGGGCGACCTGCGCACGCTCGCCGACTGGACCGTTCGTCCGCAGCTCCTCGCCACGGGTGGCGTGGCTCAGGTCACGGTCATGGGCGGCGACATCATGGAATATCAGATACGCGTTCATCCTGAGCGCATGCGCCATTATGGTGTGACGCTCACACAGGTCATGGATGCCACGCGCAACATGAACCGCAACGCCTCGGGTGGCGTGCTCTATGAGCGCGGCAACGAGTATATTGTGCGCGGCGTGCTCACCACCGCCAACACCGAGCTTCTCGGACAGGCGGTCGTGGCAACCACCGCCAAGGGACAGCCTGTGGTGCTTGCCGATGTTGCCGACGTCGAGATGGGCGTGAAGAGTCCGAAGATGGGCTTGGCTTCTGTCTCGGGCAAGCCTGCCGTCCTGCTGACCGTCACCAAGCAGCCGTCGACGAGCACGCTTGAGCTCACCGGGAAGCTCGATGATGTGGTGGAACAGATGCGGTCGGCGCTGCCCAAGGACGTGAAGGTGAACACGCAGCTCTATCGTCAGCAAAACTTTATCGACTCTTCCATCTCCAACATCAAGAAGTCGCTTGTCGAGGGAGGCATCTTCGTGGTGCTCGTGCTCTTCATCTTCCTCATGAACGCCCGCACAACCGTCATCTCACTTGTCACCATCCCGCTCTCGCTGCTCATCACCATGCTTGTGCTCCACGTCATGGGGCTCACCATCAACACCATGAGCATCGGCGGCATGGCCATAGCCATCGGCTCGCTTGTCGACGATGCCATTGTCGACGTTGAGAACGTGTTTAAGCGGCTGCGCCAGAACGCCCGTCTGCCCAAGAAGCAACGGCAGAGCAAGCTCGACGTGATCTTCCATGCCTCTCACGAGGTGCGCATGCCGATCCTCAACTCCACCCTCATCATCGTGGTGAGCTTCGTGCCTCTGTTCTTCCTCTCGGGTCTCGAAGGCCGAATGTTGGCACCTTTGGGCGTGAGCTTCATCGTGTCGCTCTTCGCCTCTACCGTCGTGGCTCTCACGCTCACACCCGTGCTCTGTTCTTATCTGCTTAAGGACGGAGCTGGAAGTGAAGAGGGAAGAGTGAAGAGCGGAGAAAGTGAAGAGGGAAGAGTGAAGAGTGAAGAATTCAATGGCGACAGTTCTCACGGCTCGGGCTCTCAGGAGCCGCGGTGGGTGCGTGCCATGAAGGTGCGCTATGAGCAGCTGCTCATGCGTGTGCTCGACGGTCCCAAGCGTGCCATCCTCATCGCTACAGGCGTGCTGGTGGTTCTCACGCTCGTGCTCTTCTTCAACCTCGGCCGTTCCTTCCTGCCGCCCTTCAACGAGGGGTCGTTCACCATCAACGTGAGCACGCTCCCTGGCGTGTCGTTCGAGGAGAGCGACCGCATGGGTGAGCAGGCAGAGCGTCTGCTGCTTCAGGTGCCCGAGGTCAAGGACGTGGCGCGCAAGACAGGACGTGCTGAGCTCGACGAGCATGCGCTGGGCGTGAACACCAGCGAGATGGAGGTGCCCTTCGAACTTAAAGACCGGAGCAAGGAAGAGGTGATGGCCGACATACGCTCCAAGCTGCGCACGCTCCCCGGTGTGAACGTGGAGATCGGGCAGCCAATCTCTCACCGCATCGACGCCATGCTCTCGGGCACCAAGGCGGGCATTGCCATCAAGGTGTTTGGTCCCGACCTCACCACGCTCCATTCAATAGGCCTGCAGATCCAACAGGCCACACGCTCCATCGACGGCGTGACTGACCTTAACGTGGAGCAACAGGTGGAGCGTCCGCAGCTCGTCATCCGTCCGCGCCGCCTGCTCCTCGCCAGCAACGGCATAACGCTGCCTCAGTTTGCCGCTTACGTCAACGCCGCCTTGGGTGGCGAGGTGGTGAGCCAGGTGCAGGACGGCGGCAAGACCTTCGACCTTACCGTGCGCATGGCCGATGAAGACATCAACTCTATCGACCACATACGCAACATGCTCATCGACACAGCCGACGGCCGACAGGTGTGTCTCTCCGATGTTGCCGACATCTTCTCTTCTGCCGGTCCCAACACCATCAGCCGTGAGAACGCGCAGCGCAAGCTCGTGGTCTCGGCCAACGCTCAGGGACGCGACCTGCGCAGCGTGGTCAACGACATGAGGCAGAGCATAGAGACAAACGTCAAGCTGCCCGACGGCTACCGCGTAGAGTATGGCGGACAGTTTGAGAGCGAGGCATCGGCTTCGCGTCTGCTCCTCGGCCTCTCGGTGGTGAGCATCGTCGTGATCTTGCTGCTGCTCTACCTCCAGTTTCGCTCGTGGAAGCAGAGCGTGGTGGTGCTCCTCAACCTGCCCCTTGCCCTCATTGGCGGCGTGCTCGCCCTTGTGGTGACGGGTGGCGTGGTGAGCATTCCTGCCATCATCGGCTTCATCTCGCTCTTCGGAATGGCCACCCGCGGCGGCATGCTGCTTGTCGACCGTTACAACGAGCTGGCGCGTCACGGCCTGTCGCGTCGCGAGGTGGTGCTGCGTGGCTCGCTCGACCGTCTGCTCCCCATCCTCATGACGGCTCTCAGCTCGGGCCTCGCTCTCATTCCATTGGCGCTCGGCAGCAGCTTGCCCGGCAACGAGATCCAGAGCCCCATGGCGCAGGTCATGCTCGGCGGTCTGCTCACCAGCACCCTGCTCAACCTCATCATCGTGCCGCTCATGGCACCGCTGAAGGTTAAGGAAACTGGCGATTGATGATAAGCACCTGCTTATAGAACTTACTCGTTGTTAAAGACATAAACAAGGAATTGTAAAAAACAAAAAACAAGGAATTGTAAAGACTGAACTTTTGCATGTAAATAAAGAGCATTGTTTCAGATAGTTACAAGCTTAAATAGCAGATAACAATGTAAAAAAACATTTTTTGCGCTTCGCGCATTTTTTTAAACATTAATTGTCATTAATTACCCATTAATTATCATTAATACGCGCTTCGCGCGGAAAAATTAATGTTTCATTAATGTTCAATTAATGATAATTAATGTTTAAAATACCACGAGCGCGAAGCGCGATGTAAATAATAAACTTTGTGATAGTTCAGTTAAAGACAAAAACGAAGAATTGTTAAAAACGAAAAAGATGAAGAAGAAGATAACATGGGCACGAAACGGCGTGCTCTTCATGGTCCTCTCTCTATGCGCCCTTACAACGGGGGCGCAGGAGACCAATAAAGAAAGATTGGCGCAGGAGGCCGAGCCGACGACGTTTGGCGTGTGGACAACGCAGATGCAGACCATTGCCCGCAACAACACAACCTTGCGTGCCCTCCACAGCTCGCTTGAGGCCACGCGCCTGGCCAACGGCTCCGACAATGCCTTGCCCGACCCCGAGGCAGAGGTGGCTTACATGTTTGGCAGTCCGAAGGGGGTGCCCAACCGCACCAACGTGGCTGTGACGCAGACCCTCCCCTGGAGCGTGCTCACAGGCCACCGCTCGCGCCTGTCGAAGGCTGCCAATTCGTCGGCGGCTGCCGCCTACCGCGTGGCCTTTCAGCGGGTCATGGGCGAGGCCGATGCTGCTCTTGTGAGCATGGTCAATCTTAACCGCTTGTGCCGCGAACTGGAGAGCCGTCTGGCTCAGGCACGCGACATCGCCTCGATGTATGAGAAGAAGTTTAAGAATGGCGACATCAGCATCGTTGAGCTCAACAAGGTGCGGCTCAACGCGTCGGTGGCTGAGGCCGAGCTGCAACGTGCCAAGGCCGACCGCCATGCCGTCGGGCAGACGCTTCAAGCTCTTAACGGCGGACAGCCGCTCGCCGTCGCCGACACCCTTTACCCAGTGGCCGCGGCGCTGCCGCCGCTTGACGTGCTGAAGGCGGACCTCGCGCGCAGCGCAGCCGTGACACAGGCTGAGGCATCGGTGGCTGAGAGCGAGGCTGCCATAAAGCTTGCCAAGACGGAGGGGCTGCCACAGCTCACCGTGGGCTTTCAGGGCGAATATATAAAGGACAACAACTACAGCGGTCCGAGCGTCGGACTCTCCATTCCGCTCTGGGGCAACTCGCACCGCAAGGTCAAGGCGGCGCGTGCCGAGCAGGTGGCGCGCAAGCTCGACCTGCAGGCCGTGCGCCAGCAGCAGCAGATGGAGCTGGAACAGGCCTATGCGCAAGCCGTGGAGCTGCGGGCCACCGCCGACCGTCTGCGCTCTGACCTCAACGCAGCATCTTCCGACACGCTCTTGCGCCGCTCGCTCGAGGCAGGACAGCTGTCGCTGCTCGACTATCTGCTTGAGCAGTCGTTCTACTATTCGGCCCGAACCGCTCTTCTCGATGCTGAACGCGATGCTCAATTGGCTTTGTCTCAGTTGCGGACGCTGATGTATTAAGTGGATGAAAAATAACCGAATAAGTGTAAGGCTGCTTCGTGCAGCATGAAAAACGGATAATTGTTGAGTCTTGTTTTAGTTAAAACAGTAAAATTTTCTCAATAATTATCCGTTTTCCTGTCTCAATAGAAAGATAAACGTTATCTTTGCAGACCCGATGACGGGGTATGGACGATTATAAAAAACAGAATGAAACCCAAAATAATTAATTTTTAAACAAAAAAGGTATGAATAAGAAAATGATGTTTTTGGCAGTTGTAGCCGTCGCTCTGATGGCTTCGTGCTCAGGCAAGAAGACTGCTCCCAACGTTAGTGAAGCCGACTCGGTAAACCAGGCAGACACCACAGCTGCCGCAACCGTTGACCTCGCTTCTGTGGCTGGCACCTACGAGGGCACTCTCCCTGCTGCCGACTGCCCGGGAATAAAGACCGTGCTCACGATAAACGCCGACAGCACCTACGAGCTGAAGCAAGATTATATTGACCGCCCCGACGGACACGACGAGGCCAGCGGCGTGTTCCAGGTGCTCGATGGCGGCGTGCTCATGCTCGTGCGCCCGTCAAGCGGCGACCACACATTCTATAAGGTTAAGGACGCAGGCAGCATCGTCATGACCGACTCGCTCGGAAACGAGCCCGAGGGAGAAATGGCGAAGCTCTATGTTTTAAAGGTAAAAAAGTAAAAAAGGGCTGACACCCTTAAAAGGGAAGAGTGAAGAACGAAGAGTGAAGAATTCATGTGCTTGTTTCTCACATAGCCTTGGCTATTGGATTTTTCACTTTTCACTTTTCTCTTTTCACTTAAAAAAATGAATGTTCTGATAATAAATGCCAGTCCGCGAAAGAACGGCAACATCGACCGCATGCTTAAAGCCATGCAAGGCGAGGCTGAGCGCCTTGGCCACGAGGTGAGCAATGTGCGTGTTGACCAGCTCCATGTGGCTCCTTGCCGCGGTTGCATGGCCTGCAGAAGCAAGCTCCGTTGCGTGTTGCCCGAGGACGATGCGCAGCGTGTGCTGGAGCAGATAAGGTGGTGTGAGGTCCTCGTCATTGGTGCCCCGTGCTATTGGGGCAACATTCCGGGCTCCTTGAAACTGCTGTTCGACCGCATTGTCTACGGCATGATGGGCGAGAACCGTCTCGGCATCCCCGTGCCGTTGCACAAGGGCAAGAAGGCGGTGGTGGTGACAACCTGCACCACCATCTGGCCTTTCAACATCCTTGCCAACCAGACGCGAGGTGTGAAACGCGCCCTCAAGGAGATTCTACGCTATAGCGGCTTCCGCCTTGTCAAGACCATACAGAAGGGCGGCACCAAGAACGGCAAGCCTGTGGGCGACCGTGAGCTTCAGCGCTGCAAGAAAGCCATGAGAGCGGTCTTCTGACCGTTGCTCTTGTTTCGCATGGTTTCGACATGCTGTCAGTAGACAAGTAGACGATTAGACAAGTAGATGATTAGACAAGTAGACGATTAGACAAGTAAAAAAATTGTCTCTATTGTCTCTATTGTCTTTACCCCCCCCGCAAGCGGAAACCATAAGCGGAAACCGCGAACGGAAAACAGAAAAGCTTTCTGTTGTCTTATAAAAAATCGTAAGCAAGCAGAAACCAGAAAACCTTTCTGTTGTCTTATAAAAAATCGCGAGCAAGCGGAAACAAAAGTATCAAATAAAAAAATGTTACCTCCCAACTTACAAGCGCGTGTTGACCGCGCAGTAGACAATTTTATGCAAGGCTACGGCTGCTGTCAGTCGGTAGTGGCAGCCTTTGCCGACCTCTACGGTCTCGATGACACCATGGCCAAGCGCATAGGAGCAGGCTTTGGTGGCGGTGTCGGCCGCATGAGGATGATGTGTGGTGCCGTGTCGGGCATCGTGGTCCTTGTGGGCTTAGACTGCGGTCAGACCGAGGGCAGCGACCGCGAGGGCAAGTCGGCCTGTTACAAGGTTGTGCAAGAGTTGCTTGCCCAGTCGAAGGCTCAAAACGGCTCCCTCATCTGTGCCGAGATTCTCGGCTTGAAGGGCAATGTCAAGGCCCAGTCGAGCTACGAGGCTTCTGCCCGCACAGCCGAATATTACAAGACGCGCCCTTGTGTCGCAAAGGTAGAGAGCGCGGCACGCATCTTTGCGGAATATCTTTTAAAGGTAAAAAAGGACTTTTAAAGGGAAAAGTGAAAAACGAAAAGTGAAAAACGAAAAGTGAAAAATCCATGTGCTTGTTTCTCGCATAGCCTTGGCTATTGGATTTTTCACTCTTCACTCTTCACTCTTCACTTTCAAGGCGAAGCCTTTTTACCTTTTTACCTTTAAATAGCTTCTCATAGCGTTAAGCACCGCCGCCACGGTAACGCCCACGTCGGCCATTACCGCCATCCACATGTTGCCAAGACCAACGGTGGCGAGCAGCAGCACAGCCACCTTCACGCCAATGGCGAACCACACGTTCTGACGCGCTATCGCTATGGTGTGGCGCGCAATCTTTATCGCCACGGCAATGTTGCTTGGCTTGTCGTCCATCAGCACCACGTCGGCAGCCTCGATGGCAGCATCGCTGCCCAAAGCTCCCATGGCAATGCCCACGTCGGCACGCTTAAGCACAGGGGCATCGTTTATGCCGTCGCCAACAAAAGCAACGCTCTCGCCTTGCTTCTCCTCGCCGAGCAACCGCTCGATGTGCGCCACCTTGTCTGTGGGCATCAGCTCGGCGTGCCACTCGTCTATGCCCAGACGCTCAGCCACCTCTTTGCCCACAGCCTCGCGGTCGCCCGTGAGCATGACCGTGTGCTCCACGCCAAGAGCCTTCAGGTCGGCAATGGTCTTGGCGCTGTCCTCCTTGATCTTGTCGTTGACCACGATGTGGCCCGCATAAACGCCGTCAACCGCTACATGAATGATCGTGCCAGCGTGGTGGCAGTCGTGCCAACGGGCAGAGAGCGCATCCATCATCTTCGTGTTGCCCACGCACACCGTGTGGCCGTTGACCACAGCCCTCACGCCTTGGCCCGCAATCTCCTCCACCTGTTCCACGCGGCACCCGTCGCACGCCTCGTTGGGAAAGGCGTTGCGCAGGGCAGCGCCAATGGGGTGGGTGGTGTAATGTTCCACATGAGCGGCGAGGTGCAGCAGCTGCTCCTTGTCATAATGGTCGGGGTGCACGGCCTCGACCTCAAACTGTCCGTAGGTCAGCGTGCCCGTCTTGTCAAACACCACCGTGCCTATGTCGGCCAACGCGTCAATGTAGTTGCTGCCCTTCACCAGGATGCCGTGGCGCGAGGCGCCTCCAATGCCGCCAAAGAACGTGAGCGGCACGCTGATGACCAGGGCGCAGGGACACGACACCACGAGGAAGATGAGGGCTCTGTGCAGCCATGTGGCAAACCCTGCGGCGTAGCCGCCGTCGGCAAAGAACGGCGGCAGGAACGCAAGGGCGAGGGCCATGAACACCACGATGGGCGTGTAGACCCTGGCGAACCGTGTGATGAACGCCTCGCTACGCGACTTGTTCTTGTCGGCGCTCTCAACCAGGCTGATAATCTTCGACACCGTGCTCTCGCCGAAGCATCGTGTGGTGCGCATCTCCAGCACACCCGTCAGGTTTACACATCCCGACGCCACCGTGTCGCCAACCGTCACGTCGCGCGGCGCGCTCTCGCCCGTCAGAGCCACCGTGTTAAGGGCCGACGAACCTTTCGTCACCACGCCGTCGAGCGCCACCTTTGCGCCAGGGGCCACCACGATGGTCTCGCCCACCTTCACCTCGTCGGGGGCCACGGTGAGCACCTCCTCACCGCGCTTCACCTCTGCCGTGTCGGGACGAATGGCCATGAGGTGTGAGATGCTGCGCTTGCTGTTGCCCTCGGCATAGCCCTCGAACAGCTCGCCCACCTGGAAGAAGAGCATCACAAACACCGCCTCTGCAAACTCGGTCTCTGCTCCGGGCAGGAACCCGATGGTCAGGGCGCCAAGGGTGGCGATGGTCATGAGAAAATCTTCGTTGAACATCTCGCCCTTCACCACACCTTCTGCCGCTTCCTTCAGCGTGTCGTGGCCGATCAGGAGGTAAGGCACAAGGTAAACAAGCAGCAACTGCCATGTGGCAAGACCGCAACACTTCTCCACAGCCACAGCTCCGATGAGCAGCAACGTGGTGGCGATGATAAGCCATAGCTTGCCCTTCAAACCTCCATGCTCGTGGTGGTGGTGATGATGCTCATGCCCGTGCTCATGCTCATGCTGATGCTGATTCCCAATCTCATGCTGATGCTCTTCATCCGAGCAGCAGCAACAATGTCTATGCAATTTTTCTGTCATGTTTCTTCGCTTTATTTTTTTTCCTTTTATCGTTTCTTTCTTTATCGCTTGCAAAGTTACGACATGTTTGCTGCAACCGGGTTGCATTTATTGGTATTGAACTTTCGCTTTTAAAATATGGCAATTATCTCAAGCAAGCGTCGCCGCGCTCGACTTTGTCGCTTGCCAGAGCGTCGCCGAAGGCGGCGAATATCCATAACCGCTGGTTGAGCTGCCGAAGGCAGCGAAGCCTGCGGTTCAAAGAATGATGGTAAGATCGTCCTCGAAGAGGGCGAACATATGGAATATTTGCACAGTTTGCTTGTGTTCGCCCTCTTCGAGGACGTTATGTTATCTTGCTGTGAAACCGCAGGTTACGTTCGCTTCGCTCTCTTCACCAGCGGTTATGGATATTCGCCCTCTTCGAGGACGCTTGCTTGAGATAATTACCACATTTAAAAGCGAAAGTTCAGTAAGGGAAATGTGAAAAATCCTGACCTTCTTTAAAGAGGAAAACTAAAAATTCATTTTGACCCATTTTGACCTTGACCCATTTTGACACGCTTGCCAAAGGGAGTTTTGAATTTTGAATTTTGAGTTTTGAATTGTGCGCTTCGCGCATTTTGAATTATTGAATTTTGAATTAGTTTTGCGTAAAAAATCTAAATTCAAAACTCGATAACTCAAAATCGGCTGAAAGCCGATAATTCAAAACTCAAAATTCAAAACTCAAAATTGCGCCAGCTGGCGCAATAATTCAAAACTCAAAACTCAAAATTCAAAATTCTTTAAAATCCGAAAATTTCGTCGGTTGTGATGTGCTTCACGGGTCCGATCTTTCCGAGGCTATCCATGTCGAGGTTCTCCTCGTCGCCGAGGATGATGTAGCGGTAAGGCTTGTGGGCCATGTTCTCCTGCTCAAACTTGACCACGTCCTGAAGCGTGATCTTGGGCAGCGCCTCGTAGATGGTGCGGTTGATGTCATAGTCGATGCCGAGCGCCTGGGCCTGGGCATATTTGCTGAAGATGGCTGTCTTCGTGGTGCGCTCTGTGGCTATGCGCTTCTGCAGGGCCTGCTTGGCAAGGGCGAAGGCACGCTCCGACTGCGGCACCGTGTCGATGATGGCGTTGAAGGTGCGTATGCAGTCCATCATCTTGTCGTTCTGCGAGATGATGTGGGTCATGGCAAACTCGGGGTGTCCCTTGCGCGAGGGCGTCACATAGGCGGCATAGGCGTTGTAAGCCAGACCGCGGCTCTCGCGCAGCTCCTGGAACACCACGGTGTTCATGCCGCCGCCAAAATATTCGTTGAACATGGCAGCCACGGGCTCACGCTCGGGTGTCCATGCCGTGCCGCTGTTGTTATACTGTCGCATGAAGATGTTCTTTGCCTTGTAGGGCGCAATGAGCACCTCGTTCTGCGTGGTGGCCTGCTCTTCATACTGGCGTCCTGCAGGCACCTCAGCCAGCTTCTTGGCAGCGTGGTGGTTCTTGTCGATGAGGGCGATGACGCGGTTCAGCTCGTCGGGACCGTAATATTGCACGCTGTGCTTGTAGCGCGGGAGCGTGGTTATGAGCTTCACGAGGTCGGCGGGGTTGGCGCTGTCGAGCTCGGCATAGGTCATCTGGTTGCGGTAGGGGTTATACTTGCCGTAGACGGCGTAGCTGTAGAGCGCGCTGAAGTTGGCGCTCTGGTTGAGCTTGTTCACCTCGCGGCTCTTCTTCTCCAGCGCCACAAACTGTTGCCATGCGGCGGTGTCTACCTTGGCGTTGGCGAAGAACTGCTCCATGAGCTTCAGCGCCTCTGCCTTGTTCTCGTCAAGACCCGAGAGCGTGATCTTGACCTTGTCGCGTCCTGCCGACACGTTGTAGGAGCAGGCGAGCTTGTAAAACTGCTGCTTGAGCTGCTCGGCGGTCATGGTGCTTGTGCCCAGATAGTCGAGGTAGCCGGCGGCGAGGTTCAGGCGCTTGTCGGCCTCGGTGCCGAAGTTGAAGGTAAACTGCAGGGCGAACAGTCCGTTGCTCGTGTTCTTGACATACTGCACGGGCAGGCCCTTCTTGGTCTTGCCGAAGGTGAGGTCGCGCTTGAAGTCGACAAACACGGGGGCGATGGGCTCCACCTTCGAGCTGACAATCTCTGCCACGAAGGGGCTCTGCTTGTCGCGGTTTGCGGGTATGGGCGTGATCTGGGGCTTGTCTATTTTCTTCTGCGTTGAGTCGACACCCTGGCGCTTGTATACCGCCACATAGTTGTCAAGGAAATGGCGGCGGGCAAAGTTGATGATCTGCTCCTTCGTGATGTGGCTTATGCGGTCGAGGCGGCCCACCACGTCGCTCCATTTCTGCTGGTTTATGAAGGCGTCGACAAACTTGCTTGCGCGGCTGTCGTTGCTCTCCATCTCGTTATAGGCCTTGAGCTTCATGTTGTTGATGACCGACGGCAGCAGGTCGTCGGCGAACTCGCCGCGCTTGAGCTTGTCGATCTCGCCCAGCATCAGGTCGCGCACCTGATCCAGCGTCTGACCCTCCTTGGGCAGACCCTCGACGATGAACGACGAATATTCGGCCAGCGGATAGGTGAAGGCGGCGCCGCCCAGATACATCATCTTCTGGTCGAGATCAAGGTCGAAGAGACCGGCCTTGCCGTTGGAGAGCATGTCGGCAATCACGTCGAGCGTGTCTTGCTGCATCGAGGCGGCAGCGTCGAATCGCCAGCCCAGCATCACGTTCTCTGCCTCCTGGCCCACGACGGTGGTGTCGGCGGGAGCGGTGAGCGCGGGCACCGGCGCATACTCGGGGCGCGAGAGCGTGGGGTTGGCCTTCCACGAGCCGAAATATTTGTCGATGATGGCAATCACCTTGTCGGGGTCAAAGTCGCCCGACATGCAGATGGCCACGTTGTTCGGACAATAGTAGCGTTTGAAATAGTTCTTGATGTTTGTGATCGACGGGTTCTTCAGGTGCTCGCCTGTGCCCAGCGTGGTCTGCATGCCGTAGGGGTGGCCGGGATACATCTTGGCGTTGTAGGCAGCCCACTCCTTGCGTGAGTCCTTTGCCAGCGAGATGTTATATTCCTCATACACCGCCTCCAGCTCTGTGTGGAAGCCGCGTATGACCATGTTCTGGAAGCGGTCGCTCTGTATGCGTGCCCAGTTGTCAACCTCGTTAGAGGGGATGTCCTCCACATAGCAGGTCACGTCGTTGGAGGTGTAGGCGTTGGTACCCTCGGCACCTATCGACGACATGAGCTTGTCATACTCGTTTGGAATGTTATATTGTGCCGCGATCTGCGACACGCTGTCTATCTGGTGGTAGAGTCGCTTGCGCTCGGCGGGGTCGGTCACCTTGCGGTAGGCCTCGTAGCGGCGTTCAATGTCGTTGAGGTAGGGCAGCTCCTTCTCGTAGCTTGAGGTACCAAACTGCTGTGTGCCCTTGAACATGAGGTGTTCGAGATAGTGGGCCAGACCCGTTGTTTCGTGCGGGTCGTTGCGGCTGCCTGTGCGCACGGCTATGTAGGTCTGTATGCGCGGTTTCTCCTTGTTCACCGACATGTAGACGGTGAGCCCGTTCTTCAGCGTGTAGATGCGGCTCTGCATCATGTCGCCTTTCACCTGCTGATAGTCGTAAGCCGATGCCTGGCCCATGAAGCCCACGCCCAGCACGGCCACAGCCGATACGATAAATTGTTTAATGCTCATTTTTTTATTTTTTATTTCTTACTTTTTATTTATTATTTTTAATTTCTTGTTTTTTATTTTTTTATTTCTTACTGAACTTTCGTAAAGTTTATTATTTACATCGCGCTTTGCGCTCGTTTGTTTTAAACATTAATTATCATTAATGACCCATTAATTATCATTAATACGCGC
>OQVT01000968.1_pt1 | contig 17527 bp, 15 predicted proteins | sample 1691561 | NCBI WGS metagenome assembly OQVT01 (sample SAMN03418260, study PRJEB22391) | human gut metagenome | biome: human-gut; feature: organic feature; material: feces | host: Homo sapiens | place: Tanzania | collected 2013-01 | reverse complement strand
GATCGAGCACACAAAGCGTTGCCGCAGGGTGGCCGACGCGATGGGCAAGTTCCAGGGCGACCCTTGCATCATGAACATCTGGGTTCACGACGGATCGAAGGACCAGACCGTGGAGCGTCTCCGCTACCGCGAGATTATGGCGCAGTCCCTGGACGAGATTCTCGCCGAGGACCTGCCGGGAATGAAGACCTGCCTTGAGGCTAAGCTCTTCGGAATCGGCCTTGAGAGCTACACCGTCGGCTCACACGACTTCGTGACCGGCTACTGCTCGACCCGCAAGCTTATGTACACCCTTGACACAGGCCACTACGAGCAGACCGAGAACATCAGCGATATGGTCGCTTCCCTCCTTCTCTTCGTGCCTGAGCTGATGCTCCACACCAGCCGTCCTGTACGTTGGGATTCCGACCACGTTGTCACGATGAACGACCAGACCCTCGACCTGTTCAAGGAGGTTGTCCGCGCAGGTGCCCTCGACCGCACACACATCGGTCTTGACTACTTCGACGCATCGATCAACCGCATCGGAGCCTACATCATCGGCACCCGCTCGACCCAGAAGTGTATGCTTCAGGCCTTCCTTGAGCCGCTTGAGACCCTCCGCAAGTACGAGGACAACGGCAAGTACTTCCAGCGTCTCGCCCTTCTGGAAGAGGCCAAGTCACTTCCGTTCGGAGCCGTTTACGACTACTTCAACCTCAAGAACGGTGTTCCTGTAGGCCAGGACTTCATCGCTTCCGCCGAGAAGTACGAGGCTGACGTCACCTCAAAGAGGTAATAAAAAGACTCTAAATAGAGAAGCCGGCCATTTCATCGGTCGGCTTCTTCGTTTTTCAGATAATTTTCAAAATAAGACTATTCAAACACAAGGAGGGCGATGCTTTGAGGTGCCAGAACATGCCCGTCAGACGTGGATGACAGAGCGGTGTCTTCCAGCGATTGAGCCAAAACCAACTTCCTGGCCGGGACAGAAATCTTGAATACCAAAGGAGTGTCCTCGGAAATATTCCAGACCACAACGCCGGTCTTCCTGCCGGAGACGAAAGATTTGGCCATACCCAAAGAATGGGAGGCCTCGAAATCAAAGCCCTGAACATCCATGAACCGGCCGGTCTTCCATCGCCTTCTGGTCCGGCGGATAGACATCGAACGAGCAGCCATGGAATATGTTGATGCAACCCAGCTCATAATCGGCCACACCTTCGGTCATCACCACAAACTCAGGATCTATGGCCGACATCTCATTCCTTATCTCTGAGATGAAGTCAAGCCTGTCCTGCTCAACGACAACCGCCGGCACGGGATGGCCGTGGTCCGGAGAATAACAGAACATCGGAGACCTTGTGGCACGCTGGTGGATGCGGACGGAAAGGTCTTCCTATGGGTCAGCGAGAAGGTGAAGGAATTATATTCAAGAGGAATCAAAATTTTCCTCGTCTCCTCCGAAAGCGAGGTGAAAGTCAACAAGACCGCCAGGAAGAACCTCGGCGGAGTGGAGTTCGCGAAGGTGTACAGCGGTGTCAGCAGGAGCGATGTGGAGGCATATTCATCAATCCTTTCGGAGATTGTGAAAAGCCTTGGAGTGACAGGAAGGGAGGTCACACATCTCGGAGATGACGAAAGAGGGGTTCTGGCATGCAAGAAAGCCGGAGTGATACCTGCCGGCGTGACATGGGGTGAGCTCGACGCCCAGCAGATGCTTATCGCCGGAGCAAGTTACGTTCTCTCTGACGAAGAGGATCTCGCCCTCTGCATGGATTTCCTTTAGAATGTGCCTCGGCGGATCATGCGGAAATCGCACTTGACCTTACGAGGTGTGTTGTCCAGAATCATCTCGGCGGCAAGCCGGCCCATCTGCTCGAAATCGGTGGAGATGGTCGTGAGTCCGTCAAGCACGATCTCCCGGATCGGCGAATCATTGTAAGCTATGATCCTGAAGTCCTTCCCGGGCTTCAGGTTTTTCGCTCTCGCGGCCCTCACAAGGTTGATCAGATCCATGTCAAGCTGTCCGTTGACGATGAGGTAAACCTCACCGGCATGGACGATCCTCGGTGAGACATTGGAATGGAACACGCAGGAAATCTTGTTCGCCTTGCAGAAATCGCTTATCGACTGACACGCGTAGGCATGGTAAAGACTGGACTGGGAAATGATGACATTCAGTTTTCTGAGCTGTCTCAATTCCTCGGCCGCCATGGAGAGTCCGAGAGCGGCGTCCGTCGCATAATCCTGGTACACAGTCCCGTAGTTCCCCACAAGGTTGTCAAGTTTATGGTCAAGGATAATAAGCTTGCGGATCGGAATCCTGCGCAGGATGGTCAGGACTTGCCGCTGAGTCTTGCTGTCAAGAGGGAAATGCGGGGTGATGACGAACCAGTCATAGCTGTCAAGATATTTCCGTACATAGTAGTCCAGAAGCTCAACCTGCTGGTTGTGCAGGTAGATGTTGATCTCAGCCTGCTCTCCGATGGTCGAGGCGAAAGAGTCGAAAATCACTTCCTTCACTATGCTGAGCCTGTCAAAAAGCAGCATGACGCGCTTCTTCCGGTTCGAATCCGGGGACGCTATGAAATAACCTACACCTCTGGTGGAATTGATGACACCTTGATCCCTGAGAATCAAGTAGGATTTTTTCACCGTCTCCTTTGACAATCCAAGAGACTCGGCCATCTCGCTCATTGAAGGAAGCATCTCTCCGCTTTTAAGCGAACCGTTCCTGATGCTTTCCTCGATCTGGTTTATTATCTGTCTGAAAGGCGGGACAATGCTCTGCTCAACTATATTCAGATTCAATGGCATGATTCAATCAATCTTAACAAAGCCAAAATTACACGTTTTTTGAGTCATAAACAAATCAAGGCCACCGAAGGTCATTATGAATATACTACCCTCGATGGCCTGAAACAAAACAATAGTCAACAGGCTCGTCAGAGGACAACCTCCTGATAGCCGTCCCTGAGCATCGTCTTGTGAACCATGACAGGCTCCTTGCCGAGATTCTCGATCACGTACTCGCCCATGTCGGCAGGCACACAGACAATGTCCAGATAATCCATGTCGAAACTGCGCTCAGGATGCGCCACGCTGCGTACCCTGACGTGGTCACCATCGACAAGCGCAAGGACATGGAAGCGCTCTCCGTGAGTGTCCTGAGGGCATTCCGTCTCGAAATCCAGGCGCCTCAGGCTGAAATACAACTGCCCGTTCTCGCCGAGAATCAGTTCCTTCCATCCCTCGCCGGACGCGGCCACGCGAGGCTTCTGGACGATATAGTCAGGACTCTGAGGGTCATGGATCACGGATGCCGTGCGATGCTGGGCCACGTTCTCCTCACCAAGGCGGGTGTGGATAGGCCTCTGCTTTCCGTCGAAGTCCAGACGGAGATAGTCGTACATCTTGTAGGTGTAGGAACCGATCGTGAGGGAGCCGATCTCAAGGATGACCTGGTTGCGTCCTGAGGAATGGATGGTTCCGGCAGGCAGCATCACCTGGAGGCCCGGCTTGGACTCCTCGTAATTGACATATTTCATGTAGTCGCACGGTTTGTGCTCAGTGTCCGCCGCCTCTATGTCCTTGAAGAACCGAGGGATGTCGGCATCGTCACGGAAACCGATGAATGTCTTGGCATCATGCCCGGTGACGCAGACGTAGTAGCTCTCGTCCTGGCGTCCGAACTCTCCGTAATGCTCACGGTTGAAGGCTGAGCCCGAATGGCACTGGATGGACATGTTGCCGGTGGAGTGGTAACTGTCATCGTAGTTGAAACGAATCGGGAAATAGCCGTGGAACTTCTCCACGCAGTCCTTGCTCATGAGGTTCACGCCTTCCTTGCAGACGAATGTGCAGAAGTTGATGTCCAGAGTCTCGCCTCCGACCTTCACCAGCACGCTGACCTCCATCGGGATGAAGTCGAACACCCAGGCCGCGTTCCTCATGTTGTCCGGCAGGTGACGGAGTTTCTTCATGTAGGAACCGCCCCACACTCCCTCAAGGTAGCAAGGCTTGGCCCTGAACGGGTATTTCACCAACTGTGCGCAGATGTCCGAGAACGTCTCGAAAGGCATCATCACGATGTTCTTAGGGTCATCGGCGAGGAAGAAGAAATCTATGGCCGAGTTATGCAGAAGTTCCCTCCTGTTGCAGACAGCGATCTCAAAATCACAGTAATAGCAACGACGGATCACACGGTTGATCTGGTCCGGACGCTCTTTGCCGATGTTGGAATACTCTCCTCCACGGATGCGCAGGATGGAGGTTTTCGGAGTGATGTCGAAGAAGCACTTCACATCGTACAGCTTCCTGAATCTCGGAATGAGACAGCCGTAGCCGTAAACGGCCACAACCTTGCCCTTACCTTCCTTCAAAGACATCACATTCTCCTCGAACTTCTTGGTCTTGACCTCGTCAAGAAGGCCCTCATAGCCTCCCTTGTAGATCTTTCCGTAAAGAAGGGTCGGATCGATCTTGGTGTCCCAGATGAGGAGCGGATCGATCATGTTGTCGATTTCCTCACCGCTCTTGAAGCACTCCTTGTTCTGATCGATCGAGACGAACTCCACTCCGGCTATCCGGCATTCCCTCGCCACAAGGTTCAGGAACAGTTTCCAGTCCACCGTGGTATAACCATCGAAAGCCAGGATCCGGTTGGATTCACGGGCGCTCTCAATGACAGAGGCCGCGAATTTCTTCGCCACGGCAGGTGTGCCTCCTGAAACCACCGCGTCAATTGTCTTTTTGGACAGTTCCGGACGATTGACCGGCTTCGGGTCATCGAACGGAAACGGGTTGTACATAAAACTCATTTTGCGTTTCTCCTATTTATCTGATATCATAAAACTCAAATCCCATGATCTCGGCGAACGCGGCCAGTTCCGCGCGCCAGTCTCCGTCCACGATGGCGTAATGCTGTGTCACGCCGACCTTGAGAAGCCTCTCGAACAGTTCCTTGACCGGAACGACCGGACGGAATATGCTGTGGGAATATGTCGCCAGGACATGCTCTCCCGGAAGCGACTCGGCCTGGAAGCAGACCATCTTGTACTTCCCGTTCTCCTCATAGATGCCGGTGACCGTCTTCATTCCCGTGCTGAAACGGTACCACGCGAACGGCGCCCCGGCATATTTCCAGCTGGTCTTAGCGAAGCGGACATCCCTGGCGATCAGCACATTGTCCTGCCACTCAGGATCGTTGTGGTCGTTCGGTCCGGCATGTCCTCCGGCGAAGGTGCCGAAATCGTTCTCGATGTGGAACGGCTCGATGAAGTTCACATGGCCTCCCGAGATCAGTTTCAGGACAAAGGTCGCCAGTCCGGCTCCCATGTCAGCCTCGGGCACAAGGACACTCATGTTCTCGTTGAACCAGTCGTGATAGAATCCGGCGCGGCAGCCGCTGACCTTGAATGTGGCCCTGTCGATGTCATTATACACCATGACGTCCACATCGTTGTCCCTGGCCATGTTCTTCAACGCCAACGATGCCTTCACGCAGCCGATGAACTTGTCATATTCCACATCCTCCATCATCCGGTAACGGGACGTGAGCTTGTCTGCATATTCCTTGACCTCCACGTCCGTCAGGGCGTCGATGTATTCCTTGTAGTCTGAATACGGCAGGTAGTGGATCTCAGGTCCGATCTTGGTGAACAGGTCATAGTTGTCGATGTACGTCGACCACATCGCCTCGTTCATGTTGGCCATGAGGCCTACATTGGATTTACGGAGCACCGCCCGTGCCAGAGCCGCGCGGGAGAAGACCCTGATCTGTTCATTCACCTCATCTCTTGTGCCCATGACGAAGCGCACATCCTTCCGTGGAACCCTGCGCACCGAGCCGGAAGCCTCAAGGGAGCCGACCAGTGTGCCCGAGCAGAGATATTCAATGAAATCATCCTCATCAAGTGTGGTCTCGAACGACATCCTGTCTTTCGCCACGTTCACGAAGATCATCGGGATTTGGGGGCAATCCCTCAAGAAACGGATCCAGGCGAAGTCCTCGCTCCATGAAAGGAACTCGGCGATGATGAAATCCACCCTGCTGTTGTAGAACAGATCCATGGCTTTCTCCGCGTCTTCCCTCTCGTACACGATGCCGGGATATTCGACATCAAGGAAATCAAGGGATTCGACTATCTGCCGTGAAACGGCTTCCTTCTTTTCACCGTATGAACCTCTTTTAGGCCCGGAGAGGTTTTTGAACCTTGGGGAAGCGACGAGCAGCAAACCTGCCTTCGGCTTTCTTGTTTTTGTTTCCTTTTTCATTTATTCAGTTTGTTGTAGTCTTTTTGATAATTTGTGTAGCTCACGACCGCCATCATGATTCCGCAGGCCAGCCAGATGCATCCGAGCACAGGGAATGTGGCCTGAAGACTGCCAAGGCTCTGCTTCATGGCTCCAAGGGCGACAGGAGCGAGCGCACCGACAGCGAATCCGGTCGTTATCATCGCGCTGGAGCATGACGCGTGAAGATTCTCAGGGGTGACGTCATAAAGAACCGCATAAGTGTTGGCATCAAAGAACGCCCTGAAGAAGCCCCAGGCGGCAAAACATAAATAGAGTACGGTCAGGGTTGTGCTTCGAGCGATGAAGAAAAGCGGCAGGGCTCCCAACAGCAGGCCGGCCGCCTGAAGGAGCATCCTCGCCTTATGGTTCCTGGCCGCGAGCCTGTCCGAAAGCGTGCCGGAGATCAGGACACCGACAAAGGCGGCGACATACGTCCAGAACATCGAATTGAATCCTGCCGCGGCCTGGCTCTGGCCAAGCTCTTCCTGAAGATACGCCGGCATCCATGTCATGTAGCCGGTGATCACGAAGATCAGTCCGGAGAAACCAATCGTCAGAACAGCGGCCGTAGGTGTTGTGAACACGGTCTTGAAACCATCCAGGATGCCAGGCTTGCTCCGATCCTTCTCCGCCTGCTCAGCCGCGGTCAAAGGCTTGTCTTTCAGCCTAAAAGCCATAAGGATACCCCAGAATATTCCCGCAACACCAAAAATAATGAATGAATATTTCCACCCGTTCCCCGGAGCGGCCTTGTCGAAATAGTCAGCTATGGCGCCGGCCAGCCATCCGGCCACTATCACGCCCACGTAGTATGCGGTCTGATGTATGGACATCGCCCTGGCTCTCGTTTCCGTGTGGTACTGCCCCAGAAGAGAATAGTTAGCGGGACCGAAGAAAGCCTCGCCGCCGCCGGTGGCGACACTTCTCATGATCACGAGAAGGAACACGCTGTTGGCCAGCCCGGTGAACATCGTGGCCACGCTCCAGAACAGGATCGAGCCTGTGACCACCCATTTACGGCTGAGCCTGTCGCCCGCCAGACCGCCCAGCGGCACCATGCAGGCATAGAACAGATTGAACACGGTGGCGATCAGGCCGACAGATGTGTCCGTCAGGTTCAACGCCTCCCTTATGGAAGGAAGCACGGTGTTGAACACCTGCCTGTCACCTTGGTTCAGCAGGTATGCCATCCAAAGGAGAAGCAGGACCTCCCACTTGACCCAAGACTTTTCCTGAACACTTTTCGTGGCCGGAATTTCAGTTGATTTTTTCATTTCAGTCCTTATTTCCTGCAAATATAATGATTTTTGGAATAAATACCACACTATACCACACCAGTTTTCTTTAAAAAAATGCGTAGAGATTGAAAAATTAACTGTAATTTTACCACACCAAAGCACACCCTTATAAGAAAAAAGGATAGTGAAATATGATTAGTTTCGCGATTGACACAACAAGCAAGACAGCTGTCTATAAACAACTTATATCAGCCGTATCTGATGCCGTGAAAGACGGAAGGTTGAAAACCGGTGAGTTGGTTCCGTCCATGAACGCTCTTTCCGGAGAGCTGGGAATCTCCAAGGAGACGGTCAAGCGGGCATACTACCTCCTGCGGTCGAACGGAATCCTGGAAGCGCAGCAAGGCAAGGGATTCTACGTGGCGGACACTTCCGCAAAGAGCGCCATATCAGTGCTTTTCCTCATTGACAGGTTCAGCGTCTATAAGCAGGAGATCGTGCACGGGTTCCACCAGGAGTTGAAAGGACGGTCCGAAGACACAATCCTGCTGCACAATCAAGACATCGGGATATTCGAATATTTCATAAACGAGAATCAAAGAAGAAAGTGACCGGCTTCTGTCAGGAGCATGGGATAGATGTGGAATTTCTCAGCGAGGCCCCGTCAACGGTAAGGAAAGGCGATGCGTTCCTTATCCTGACCAGCCAACTGGACTCTGGCCTGATCGCCTTGGTGGACAACGCCAAAGGGCTCAAGGTCGGGACCGACTATCACATAATCTCCTACAATGACTCCCCTGTTGACCGCGTAGTTCTCAACGGCTTGACAACCATCTCCACTGACTTCAACAAGATGGGCCGCGAGATCGCAAGAATGATCAACGACAGGACACTGTGGAAAACCCACATTAGATTCAAGATGAACAAACGCAGCACATTCTGATGATTGAATTACACAACCGTTCGACCAAACTGGTCCTGGCGCGTCCGGATGTCGCAACTCCCTACTACAGAGGCACCCGCTTCGACAGGAGCGGAATAATCCTGTCCCTCGAAAGCCGCGGCAGGAAATATGTCAGCCAATGGTTTCGGGAATATGACCCGTTCAATCACGACGCCGTAGGCGGACCGGCCGAGGAGTTCTCGCCGATAGGCTATGACAACGCCGATCCGGGGGGAGACTGTCCGAAAAGTAGCTGATTGATACATATTAGGAAAGTATAAATAGTTCTTTGAGATATGCGATTATTTTCGTAACTTTATAATAGTTAAGAAGATACGCAAAATGGGATACATTGAGAAAGTCAAACGAAACGAAGCATTGCTCTTTCCTGAGTATTTGGACGATTATGTTGAGAGCAATTGTCCGGTGCGTTTGTTTGATGCCTTCGTTGATTCTCTGAATCTCGAACAGCTTGGATTTGCCAAAGCTGTACCTGAGATGATGGGAAGACCATCATATGATCCGCAAGATCTGCTTAAGGTCCTGCTGTATGGTTACTTCTATGGAGTGCGTTCATCACGCAGACTCGCACGGGAGTGCAAATGCAATGTTGAGCTTATGTGGCTCACAGGCAAGCTTATGCCTGACTTCAGAACACTGTCAGACTTCCGCAAAGATAATATTCAGTGTATGGAGTCAGTGTTCAAGGCGTTCAACCGCTACTGCCTCAAGTTGAAAATCTTGTCAAAGTCATTTATATCAATTGATGGCAGCAAGTTCAAAGCGGTCAATGCCAAGGACAGAAACTTCACTCTGAACAAGCTTGACGATCGTCTTGCATGGTTGGACACAAACATCAAGCATTACCTCTCAGCTTTGGAGGAAGCGGACAATGAGGACAATGACCGTAATCTGACAAGGGAAGAAATTGAGGCTAAACTCAAGACTCTTCAGGAACGCAAGGAACGTTATGAAGGATATCTCCGCGAGATGGAGGCAACAGGTCAGAAGCAGAAGTCCCTTACAGATCCTGACGCCAAACTGATGAAGTGTAACGAAGGCTTCTGTGTAGGTTATAACACTCAAACGGCAGTTGAAGATGGCAGCCATATGATTGTTGGCTTCAAGGTTACCGACAGTCCTACAGATCACGGGCAGATAACCGAACTCTCATCAGAAGTAAAGACCGACGTGGGCGTGGATGTGATTGAGGCCGTTGCCGACAAAGGTTATCAATCACCGGAAGACATGTCCAAAGCACTAGAAAATGGTGTCGTTCCGAATGTTATCCAGCGTGATGGTGAGACTGAAGTGACAGTAGACTTCGAATACAATCCTGCAGAATCAACAGAATTGAATCCGAGCAGCACATCCCCTGACGATGTAAAGAAATGTCTTCAGGCTGGCACTATACCAGATGTCTATGGAGGCATCTTGAGTAATCCGGAGATAATCTCAGTCAAGAGCACTGAGTATACAATATCAGATGATGCGGTTTTGAAAATGACTCAGGAGCAGATGGTAGAGGAAGCTCGGAAAGGATATCTAATTCGTGACCCTCATAGAAATCTGGTTATCTGTCCCGAAGGCTCCATACTTCGTCAAAAGTCAATCAAGCGCAATGGAGATATCAGATATTGTAACAAGTTGGCTTGTAAGCATTGCAAGAACAAGTGTACAAAGTCCCCGTTCCGTGAAGCGGACTTCTCAAAGGATAAACTGGTAATGAAGGTCAAAGGATATAATCACAATGATAATGACAAGCCTGATACCGGAATCAAGGTCAGCAAGAAGGTGGTGACCACACAAAAGGTCCGGTTTCGCTTCAAACTGGATGAAAAGAAGATGAATGAACGAAAATGTCTGTCAGAACATCCTTTTGGCACAGTCAAAAGAGCCGTCGGAATGTCATATCTTCTGTTGAAAGGTAAAACGAAGGTCATCGGAGAGACTGCTTTGATGTTTTTGTCATATAATCTGAGGCGTGCGATATCAATCAAGGGCGTTGAAGATATGGTAAAAGCACTGGCGTAACAAAAATATCCATCTCGATGAACATATTGTGCGAAAACGAGGGATAAACCCTCTGAGAATCGCATATTCAAAAAAGAAAATAAATATGGTAACTTATCTATAATACACCACTCTCAACGACTTCCGAAAAGGCACTTTTCGGACAGTCTGGGGGGGGGAGGTTTTCTGAAGCCTGAGGTAGGCCTGCTGGAGAGGGATGTTGATGAATATGACCACTTCCGCCTGTACAAAGTGCTGGACGAAGGCGAAAGGGACTTCAAGGCGGCGCCCGGCCAGGCGGAATTCTGGCATAGGATGGCGGCGGGAGGATATTCATACGACTACATGAAAAGGATCATCATCCCCCGGGAAGGGACTCTGGTTCTGGAGCATATTCTGAAGAACACTGGAAAGTGGATCATGGACATGTATGTCTATAACCACAATTTTTTCGTCCTTGACGGGGCACCGACCGGAAAAGCCACCGTCATCACCCTTCCTTTCAAACCTCAAGGGCATTGGCGTGATGAATATGACAGCGTGGCGCTTACCGACAACGGAATACGCTTCTCAAGGGACCTGAGACCCGGAGAGACCATATTCATGGGTGACCTCAAGGGTTCCGAACAGCGGAAGAATTACAGTTTCAGGCTTGCGAACACCGCGAATGGCCTGACCGTGGATGCCCGTTCGGACGCCGAGATGGAATACGCCGTGTTTTGGTGCAACCACGAAGTCGCATGCCTCGAACCCTATACCCACCTCCTCATCGAGCCCGGCCGCCAGGCGGAATGGAAGATAGAGTACCATTTCGGAACCATGTGACAAACGCGTTCCCAGGTGCAAATGTCGCATTTTGCAAAAAAAGACGTTCTCTTAACACAAATAAAAGGCTCCGCAGACTATTCCATGATATTTCCCATAGCATCCTGGTGTGCGAACATATTCACACCTGGGAGAGCAACTCACTGACTATCAAGCTGATGGTGTTTCAGGTGCGCGTAGTTTCTCGCACCTGGAAGTCTGGAACACCTACAGAACGCTCTGCAGCGGATCCGCCGACTCTTAGGTGCGCGAATATCCTCGTACCTAGGACACCAACTCACTTACTATCAAATAGATGATGTTTTAGGTGCGCGTGGTTTCTCGCACCTGAAAGTCCGGCAATTTTTGGCCCGCTGGACTTACAGCCATAAATCTGAATTGCAACTGCTCAAAACCATTATGGAACAGGTCATATTCAAATTTGAGTCGGATAGGATGAATAATGCCTCTTACTGGAGTCGCATCAAAAAGGTACTGATATTTGGATATGCTGTTTATTGGGTTGAATTTTTTAACAGACATGAATTCCGTCTGAAATGTAACTCTATCAAAATTCACAGCATAATAGGTCATATCAACTTTAGAATCAAGCAATTGAGAATGACCTATCACGACAACGTTACTCACAGCCGTTCCCAGATTGAAAATGTGTGACGCAAACACATAAGGCGATCCTAAAAGCACATTGATATAACGGAAATTGCTTTCGGTTAGTGTTCTGGGAGCCGAGCGGTATTCACTCTTCAACATAACATCCCGCTCCGGATAAAGAACATCAAGAAAAACCGTGTTTTCCGACCATGCATAGGCAATAGACAACCCGTATGGAAACCACATACTTTCCAACGCTGATTGAATTCGCCACGAAACGCCTTCCAATGAAGATGACAGAAACACTTTCATGTCATCTTCGATGGATTTGATTTCTATCTCGACTCGTTCATGTTCTGATTTATTGAGTTCAGCGACTCTCTTGATCTCGGATTCATCGAAATCCATCTTCTCTTTTTCCCATTTTCCGACAGCTTCTTTGTATCTCGGAAATGTATTCTCACCAACATAATCGTCCCTTAGCCGCGGGAGTGTCCAGAACTTGAATGACCTGATCTTTTTTCTGGCCTCGGCCATGACGACTTTCTCAATCTCCTCAAACTCAGGACGCTTCACAGGATACGCCTGTGGTTCATATATATTGACGGTGGCTTGAATATCCCGAATCCTATCCTCAAAGACCGTGACGTCGATCTGCTTCTGAATCCGCAAATGAATCTTGTCACCCCTGTTTCCTCTGGCATTTGATGGCGCTTCAGTCGGGAACATGGCTCGTTCCAGCTCACGCAGAGCTGAGCCGCTGGCGTATGATATGAAACTCCTCAATATGTCCACGTCAAAAAATTCCATGAGTTCCGCTGATGGGAGGCGGACTAGAAATAATAAGTGTAGCTCATGCCAAGGAATGGAGAGATTTTATCGTAACCACTGAATGGGCCTTTGGTATAATGAATATAGTAAAGATTGAAGTCACTTTTCAAATAATTGGTGCCGATAGAAATCTTCATGGCCTCAGATCCTTGAAAACCATATTGATAACCGATGCCCAGATAAATGCCTCCTTCATCAGCTGTGAAGAAATTCCAGTTCAACTCAAGAGGGATTGACACCTCCTTTGCGGCCTCCTTCGTTGTGTTTTCGCTAAGATAACCATGTTGTATTTTCACGTATGACATGAGTGCCTTTACTCCCGTGATGAGATTCAAACTACTCTGCGGCCTTCCGAACCTTATCAGTCCGCCAAATCCGATCGAAAACGGAAATCCGCCATAGTCGTCGCCACTTTCACAACCCACGCCATATTCCCAAAGAACATTTAAGCCTACGCATATCGCATTTCCTTTTGTCTTTTTGTAATTGCCAGAATACAATCCAGACGAAGTGTTCCGCGATGTGTTCGGTCTGTAAACCGGGGAATATGCTTCATTATTCCTGGTGGCGGTGGCGTATTTGTCGCTCACATACCTGATTGTCTCGTCATCAGCGGCATATTCCATGGCCATTCTTTTGTCCGCGTAGGAGGATTCGGACGTGAACTTGTCCGCCATCAGGCGGGCGATCTTGCTGGAGGCGCGCTTGTCATAGGAACTGGCGGGGTAATCCTTGCGGAATTGCTTCAGCGCGTCGATGGTGTTGACACGGAGGGCGTTGAAATAAGCCTGCGAGGTTGACAGGTCGGCGATGGCGTCATCGGCCTCCTGTTTGTAGATCCGGTGCCCGGACTCGGCGAGATACCGCTTGTAGGAATCTATCGTATTCTGGCCTTTGGCTTTCAGCCAGAGAGGAAGGTCATCGATCCTGTCGGCCACATCCTCCCGGAACGCGGAATCCGGATATTTCTTCATGAACGCATCGAGACTGGCGACGCTTTGGCTGGCGACGGCATCGGTGTAATCCTTCCGTTCCGTCGCGACACATTTGTCCAGAATCGCTTTCGCATCGGTGTTTGCAGGGTACTTGGCCAGAATCTTCCTGGCAAGATCCGCGGCGCCGGTCACATTGCCGCTGTTGTAGCGGGCCTCCGCCTGACGTATGGCGGAACCAACGTCCTGGATCAGAACGATTTCCGAACCGAAAACGCGGGCGTGGCATGGAACCGGACCACATACGGCCGCCACACCAAGTATAAGGCTGAAAACTATATTTCTCATCAGAATCTTGGGTCTAAGTCATTAGCCGCGTTGTTGTACTTTATTGAATTGTACCTGGACAGGAAAGCGGCGTTTGAATATGATTTCTTCTCCAGATACTCTTTCCCTTTCCGGACTTTCTGGTAATCCCTGTCGAAATCATCGAAGTAGGTGTATTTGACCTTGTACTTGACCAACTTTTCACAGAGAGGAATCAGGCTGCGGTTGGTGTAGGATTCAAGGGCGCTGGATCTCACACGGGAGAGTCCGTCCTTCAACTCCTTGCAGTTGCTCCAAGGAGATTTGTTGTAGGACGCGGCTTTGGCTATGCAATTGTCCACGGCAGCGGTGGTCGCGCAGGCTTTGCTGGACGCTATCAGCTTCCTCGCCTCATAGTAGCCGTCCACGGTCCGGAGCGACAGCGAAATATTTCAAGAATATGTCCCTGATGACCTTGAGTGATGTCGGACGTCCCGAAAGGAGTATCAGATCACAGTCGTATGCGTACATTATGGTCGCGACATTCTCGATCAAGGGATCCATCGCGTTCTCGATGTGGAGTGTCATGACATCGGCGTCATATTTCCATTTGATGTCCCTGAGGGAGATCCCGAATTTCTCGTTGAAAGCCTCCTCCACCACCTCGCTTGGCATGGAGCCGGCGAATATCTCGTTGAAACCGACCTCGCGGTACTTTTCGCCTCGGCCCATGAGGTCGAGAAAATAGTACATTATCGGCACAAGCACCTGAATATTAAAGTCCCTTCGGATGCTCCGATCCCTGAACGACAACTTGTTATGGTCCTCGCCAAAGAAGTCGAAAAGCCTCGCGTAGATGTCTTGCCGCCCCATACCCTTTGCCGAAAGGTATTCCTGAGTTGGCTATTAAAGTCTGGACCATAAGTCTCGTTTTATTTTGGGGTTATCATATTTTGCGGCTCCACTCTGCCCAGTGGTATGGCATTGCAGCAAATATAACGAATTTTGTCCGGAAAGCGAACATCTTTCTGAACCAATGAATATACGTGGCGGATAAGCGGCTAATAATCAATTAAAAGACCAAAGTCCTGACGCTGGTAACGGCATCAGGACTTCGGTCTTTATATTCATTTACAGCACGTTAAGTGCCACGGCTATTTTTTCAGGCCGGAGTTGAGGAAGGCTATGAAACCATCAACGGAAAGATTATAGCCACGGACCGGGGCAAGCTGGTTGCCTTCGGCGTCAAGAAGGGCGTAGTTCGGCTGGGCGTTTACTCCGAACCGTGTACGGGCTATGTAAGAGTTCACACGACCGATCTCCTTCAAGGTCTTGCCATCCGGAGTGGTCAGCCATTCCGCCTCATCGAGTTTGGTCTTGTCATCCACATAAAGAGCCACAAGGACATATTCATTCCTGAGAATATTCAGGACTCTCGGATCGCTCCAGACGCGCTGTTCCATCTCGCGGCAGTTGACGCAGCCGTGGCCGGTGATGTCAACGAAGACGGGTTTGCCCTGGGCCTTGGCGGCGGCGAGGCCTTCCTCCAGGGTGAAGTAGCCGGTCAGACCGAGCGGCATCTTGAGGTCGTACTTCTGGCCGTAGGTGGAGACACCGGTCACTGAGCTTGTCGATGTGCTGGTTTCTTCGGTCGCTTCGATGGTCACCGAGCCTGTCGAAGTGACCGTTCCCACCGGAGTGTCCGCATAATTGTAAACCACAAAATCCTGAGTCTCAAGCGGCGGAAGGTAGCCGGACAGAGCCTTCAGCGGAGCTCCCCACATTCCCGGAATCATATAGACCACGAATGTGAAGACGGCGATCGCAAGGCCAAGCCTCGGCACAGAGACATGCTCCACAGGATCGTCATTCTTGAAACGTAGCTTGCCAAGAAGGTAAAATCCGAGAAGCGAGAACGTGACGATCCATATTCCTAAATATACTTCCCTGTCAAGCAGTCCCCAGTGGTAGGTCTGGTCAGCGACGCTGAGGAACTTGAAGCCAAGGGCAACCTCGATGAAGCCGAGCACAACCTTCACGCTGTTGAGCTCCGCCGATGGAGACTCAGGATTTCGTGGTTTGGAACTATGCGGACTCGCCGTCAGGACAGGCCGCCCGGTCAGGATCCACTGCAACTGTAGCCGCCGAAAAGACCGGTCACCATCGAGATGCAGATGCTGTCGAAGCTTTCAAGCCCACGCAGTCTTGCACCGAACGAGGCTTTTTTCGCTCGCTCGAATGCGTCACGGTCAAGGCCGTTTGCCTTGACGGCGCTTATTGCGGAGTTAACTTCACTCAGAACACGCTGCGGGTCTGCGCTCTCGCCGCCTATCATGACGGTCGCAACGCCTGCCGTGTAGGCTATCTCATAGTCATAGTCACGGTTTAACACGCCCTCGGAGTAAAGGCGGTTATAAAGCCTGCCCGACGAGCCGAACAGCGTGCGCATGGCAAGCTGTGCAACTATCTTCTGCCGCTGCAAAGCCTCGCCCGTTTCGGCGGGAGCGACCTTTGCGCCGATGAGAAACTGCGGTGCGGAAAGCTCCATATGCTCTTCATGATAGCTCTCGGAGGGAAACTCCGTCTCCCTTTCACCGAAGTCGGCAGAGGGTATCTCCGCTTTCTCCTCGGGGAGCACTTCCTTGGCTATCTCATAAATGCGCTCCGGAGCACAGTCGGCCGCCACGCACAGCACCATGTTTGACGGTGCGTAAAACGCCTTGTGGCAGTTATAAAGCGTCTCGGCGCTTATCTCGGCGATGCTCTCGACAGAGCCTGCGACCTGATCACGCACGGGGTTGTGCTCGTAGAGCATACGCATCAGACGATTATATATCACATACCCGGGACTGTCCTCGACCATGCCGATCTCCTGCCCGATTATGCCCTGCTCCTTGCTGACTGTTTCATCGGTGAAGTAGGGGGTGGAGACAAATTTTAAGAGCATGCGCAGATTTTCCTCAAACCCCGAGGTGGAGCTGAAGTAATACGCCGTCATGCCGCTTGAGGTGAAGGCGTTCGGCTGTGCGCCGTTTGCCGAGAGCACGCTCAGCGCATTGTCGCCGTCGGGCATGTCAAACATCTTATGCTCAAGAAAATGCGCAACTCCGGCAGGCGTGTCGTGCCACTGACCGTTTAAGAAAAATCGCCGGTGCGCACCGCCGTAATTTGTCGCAAACACAGCGTAGCCAAGCTCGAAGCCGGGCTTCGTGACCACATTTATCCGCAAGCCGTTGGGAAGCTCGGCGGTATACAGCGTCTCGTTTATCTTGGAAAAGTGCTTACTGTTCATCATCCTCGCCGCCTCCCTGCAGGAAATACTCAGCGTCAAGCACGACGCTGTTTGCAATTGCGATAACATCCTCACGCTCGACCTCGTTCACGAGCTCGGCCAGCTCATCGGGTGAAAACTCAAGCCCGTCAAGCGTGTTTGCAAGGTAAAAGCCCTCAAGCTCACCCTGCGAATCGAGGCATGCCCGCAGGTCAGATGCAACGCTGCGTTTGGCAGCATCGAGTTCATCGTCCGTTATCTCGCCGTTTTTCACGGCGTCGAGCTGAACGAGTATCTC
>OQVT01000966.1_pt1 | contig 17531 bp, 8 predicted proteins | sample 1691561 | NCBI WGS metagenome assembly OQVT01 (sample SAMN03418260, study PRJEB22391) | human gut metagenome | biome: human-gut; feature: organic feature; material: feces | host: Homo sapiens | place: Tanzania | collected 2013-01 | reverse complement strand
AAACGGGACAGCATGTCGATTCTCACCGGGAAATCCTTCATCCGCTGTACAAAGGTATTGTAATGCTGCTGCGCAAGAATCGTTGTCGGGACAAGATAAACCACCTGTTTTCCCTCCTGCACTGCCTTAAATGCCGCACGGATGGCAATTTCCGTCTTGCCGTAACCAACGTCACCGCAAATCAGACGATCCATGATTTTACGGCTCTCCATGTCTGCCTTGGTATCCTCAATGGCAGTCAACTGATCTTCCGTCTCCTCAAAGGGAAACATCTCCTCGAATTCCCGCTGCCATACGGTGTCCTTTCCATATTGATAGCCTTCGCTCTGCTGACGGACGGCATACAGCTCCACCAAATCTTTCGCCACCTCGTTGACGGCGGTCCGCACCTTGCTCTTGGTCTTTTCCCATTCCTTGCTGCCTAATTTGTTGAGCTTCGGTGTCTTGGCATCTGCGGAGGCGTACTTCTGAATCACATCCAGTCCGGTTGCCAGCACATAGAGATTGCCGCCGTCCCGGTACTCAATCTTCAGATAATCTTTGACAATGTTTTCTACCTCTACCTTTTCGATGCCTTTGTATATCCCCAGTCCGTGGGTCTCATGCACCACATAATCCCCGATCTTCAGGTCGTTGAAATCATTGATCTTCTGTCCCTGATAGAGCTTTTTCTTCTTTTTCTTACGCTTCTCTGCCCCGAAAATATCGCTTTCGGACAGCACCACGAATTTCAGCCAGGGATACTCAAAGCCCTTGTTCACATGACCGTAATAGGTCAGGATCTCCCCGGGCTGCACCTCCCGCATGGGGTCTTCCGTGTATACCGCTGTCAGCCCGGCATCCTCGGTGTTACGCAGATCCTCCGCCAGACGTCTGGCTCTGGTACGGGAACCGGACAATAGCAGCACCCGGCAGCCGTTCTTTTTATATTTTTTCAGGTCCTTGACCAATGCTTCGAAGCTGTTGTTGTACGGAGCAATGTTGCGGGCGGCGATGTCCACATGCATTTCCGTCTGAAAATATCCGTACCTGGTCTCCATGGCAGCCAGGGTCACCACGGCATTTTTCTCTAAAGTTGCCGCCACCTGTTCGCCACTGTACAGAATGTTCATCTGCCCCGGCAGCACATAACCTTTTCTGGCACGCTGCTCCATGCTCTCCCGGAATTCCAGCTCAATGGCATCCGCCTGCTCTTTCACTCTCGCCGGTTCGTCAATATAGAAGACCAGAGAACGTCCCGCCATATCGGCCAGCAATTCCGGCATAGTCACCGTATTTTCATAAAAATAGCGGATATAACCCTCCAGATTCACCTTGCTTTGGAATTCCAACAGCTGTTCCTTCAGCTCGCTTACCTGGGTGGCGATCCTGTGAGCTTCCTCCGGCTGATGGGCATCCCGGAAAATTTTCTCCTGTTTGGCGGCTTCCTTCTCCAGTCTGGCGATTCCCTTGCGGATCTGCTCCTCAGACAACACGAACTCCGTCGCCGGGTAGACCGTGATGCTCTCCAGCTTCTCAATGGAACGCTGGCTCAATATGTCGAAGCTGCGGATGGATTCCACCTCATCTCCCCACAGTTCGATACGATAGGGGTTTTCCTCCGTCAGATCAAAGATATCCACAATGCCGCCACGGATGGAGAACTGCCCCGGGCTTTCCACCTGATAGGCTTTCTCATATCCCATAGCCACCAGTCTGGATGCCAGTTTGCTCTCGTCCAGACTGCCGCCCCGCTCGGTGCGGATGATGTCTTTTTCTTCCCACAGCACCTGCGGTGTCATCAGCGCTGCGTAGGTAGTGACGATAGTGACAGGCTTCCCCTCCACGACTCTGCGCAAGGTCCTGATCCGCTCCTGCACCAGCTGATTGCCGTGGATATCCGCCTGGAAAAAGATCAGGTCCTTCGCCGGATACAGCATGACATTTCTGTCATAAAAGCGGTATTCCTCGTAGATCTCTTTGGCCTTTAAGTCACTATAAGTAACGATGACCTTGTATTTCAGGCCATCGCTGAGTCCGTAGATCATATGAAGTTTCTGGGAGTCCACACAGCCGGACAGAGCTACGGTTCCTTTTCCCTGTCTGGTCACTTTCCGGATCTCATCATATTCCGCCAGTTCTTTCAGTGGCGCAAGTAGTGCCTGCATTTTCGTTTCCTCTTACTATACAACCGTTACGCTTTCTTACTGTTAAAATGGTTCATGGCTGCGTCCGCATTCTCGGTGATGATCATACGGATAGCTTCTGCCGCTGTCTTAGCCGCTTCATCCATAACCTTACGTTCCTCCGCAGGAAAATGTCCTAGCACATAGTCTGCCAGATCGAAGTTCTTCGGCTTCTCTCCCACACCCATGCGCACACGGATAAAAGTATCATGCCCTAACATTTTGATGATATTCTTGAGACCGTTGTGTCCGCCGGCGCTGCCCTTTTTGCGGATGCGGAGCTGTCCCACATCCAGGCTGATATCGTCGGAGATCACAATCAGTTCCGCAGTATCATCCACCTTATAATAGTCCACGATCTCCCGGATGCTCTCGCCGCTCAGGTTCATGAAGGTCTGAGGCTTCGCCAGGATCACCTTCTGTCCCGCCACGTAACCCTTGCCGATCAGCGCCTTATGCTTACTCTCCATGACGGCGATATTTTCTTCCTCTGCTAATCTGTCTATGACATCAAAACCGATATTATGTCTCGTATTTTCATATTCTTTGCCGGGATTTCCCAGCCCTGCGATAATATACATAGCTTTCTCCTTACTTCCTTGCAATCAATGCACTATCCTATATTTTCGCATTTTTACTGTTAAAATGCAACTGTTGGTTATTTTGCACAAATTTCATTTTCGGGAAAACAGCCAATTTCCGCATATTTTTAATGCTCCGAAAATGTATGGAATTGCTGGGGCTGACAGTATACTCAGCTTTTGTTCTATGTTATAATGGACAAGACAGGAGTGGATAAGAATGCGATTTGCACTGATCGAAGATCAGGCGGAGGAACGGAAGCGCATCGACGACATGCTCTCCAAATTCTGCCGTGAACGAATGATTTCTTTTACAACGGACGTGTTTACCAGTGGGGAGGAGTTTCTTGCCTCCTTTGTTCCCATGAATTACGATGTGGTGTTCATGGACATTTATATGGACGGAATGACGGGAATCGAGGCTGCAAGACAGATGCGCACACAGGACTCCCATTCCTTTCTGGTCTTTCTCACCACCAGCCCGGAACACATGGGGGACGCCTTTTCCACCCACGCTTTTGACTATCTATTAAAGCCCATCCTGCAGGATGATTTCGTAAAATGTCTCAACGATATTTTGAAGCGATTGCCAAAGCAGGAAGATTCTTTTTCCTTTCTTTCCGGCGGCATACAGGTACATCTTCTCTGCAGTGATATTTGTGTGCTGCGTTCCCAAGGCCACTCCACCATCATTGTGAGTTCGGATGGAATGGAATACCCGGTATCGAAGTCCTTTGTCTCCTTCACTACCCGGTTTGCGGATCAGGACAATTTTCTTCTGGTAAGCCGTGGCATTCTGGTCAATCTCGATCATGTGAGCGGGTTTACTGCGCAGGAATGTCTGCTGCAAAACGGCATGCGGGTTCCCATCACCCTCCGGAATCAAAAGCAGCTGGTCCAGATCTGGCGAAATTATGACTTTGCCAAACTCCATCAGGAGGCTGCGGAAAGGAGCCGGCGTCCATGACTTTTCTCTCTGAAATTTTACAGTTTGCGGTACTGATCCCTGCCGCCATTCTCGCCCTTCTTCCTTTGAAAAACAAGCTGCGATTTTCTGCCGTGAAAATTGCGGGGCTGATGGCTCTGGCGCTGGGTTTCCTGATCCCTGTCTGCGGATGGATTGTGACAATAACGGGAATTCCCGTAAACTATGTACTTTTTCCGGTAATGGCGGTACTGTATCTGTGCTACCACAGGGTGTCTACGGTGCCCGTAAGCGTGGATCTGCCCATCTATCTGTTTGACATTGCATTGATGTCTTTTCCCGCAAATATTGCAGTAGCCATTGATTCCCGGGTGCATCCCACAGCATACCTGGCGGATTCCTGTATCGTGGCAAACGGGTGGCAGTTAGCAATCAGCTTTTTGTTCCTGTTGCTGTTTTCCTGGTTTTTCCGGCATATTCTGGTGTTTCTGGTAGACAATATCTCCTCGCCCAACGTATGGCTGGCCACCCTTCCGATCCCCCTGATCTTTACCTGTATGAATGTGATTATCCAGCCCAAGTACTATGAGACCATGCATGTAAACCGGGTCTTCTCCTTTTACATCGGCTATCATTTCCTGGCGCTGATCCTGATTCTTACTATCTATATTATCTTTTACCAGGTGGCATTGAATCTGATCCGCAATGCGGAGAATACAGAGCGGATCCGCTTTCTGGAGATGCAAGAAAGCCAGTATCATGCACAGCAGCAATATATCGCAGAGTCCGCAAGACTTCGCCACGACTTCCGGCAGCAGCTTCACAGTCTGGCGGAGATGGCGGTGGCCGGAAATTATGAGCAGTTGACAGAGCATCTTCTGGGCTGCGTGGAGGAACTTCCCAGACAGCCTGTGCATTATTGTTCCAATCTTCCGTTAAACGCACTGTTTTCCTACTATGCTTCTCTTATGGATGATGCGCAGATCCGGCGGAACTGGAAAATCACCCTTCCGTCAAAGATGAACTTTTCAATTACGGATATGGAACTTTGTTCCCTTCTGGGGAATATTCTGGAAAATGTATGGCAGGGATGCCAGAGTGTATCGCCACAGAACCGCTACCATGAGCTGACAGTCTGTGTGAAACACGAAACGAGCCTTTATATCGTGTCCTCCAACCGTTTTGACGGGCGGATAAAAAAGGAAAACGGAGTGTATCTCTCCACCCGCAAGAACGGTTCCGGCATCGGACTTTCTTCCATTGCAACGATTGCCGAACGGCACCGGGGGATCGCACAGTTTTCCAATACAGAAAATACCTTTGTGATCGATGTGGTCATTGAATAATATTAATAATAATATTGATAATAATGAAAAGGGGCACCTCCTTTGAAGTGTCCCTTTTGCATGTCTTACTTTCTCTCTTATCTTCTTTTTCTGTTTACAAGGATCACCGCAAGCGCGCCGACTGCTGCCGCCGCTGCGCCAATAAGGAAGATCCACCATGCTGTGTGATTTTCTTCCTGTGCGGGTGCGGCAACGATACCGGTGTCTGCCGGCTGCACATTTCCGGTCTCCGTATCCGCAGGCTCCTGTTCCGCCGTCTTTGCATCCACCACGAGGATATACTCGGATGCATGGGTAAAGGTGAGCGCTACGCTGCCGTCCTCTGCGATCTCCTCCTCGCAGATAAATTCCATCTCACCCGTCTGTTCATTATAGTAATACAGACTTGCATACAATCCGGCATTCTTCTGGTCCATATTCAGGGTAAGCACCGCCTGGAAACCAAACTCGCCATCGTAGGCCAGGCTTAAACCGGTATGGAACTTCTCACCCGTAACATTGTTTATTACCGAAACGGGAATGTTGCCCTCTGCCTGCTCACCGTACTTCACGCCGAAGTCAATGTCCCGCACTCCTTCCACTGTCACATCCCGGCCGTTCACACTCCAGGTAATGCCGTTATCCATAGCAAACACAACGGTAACATCTTCACCGCGGATCAGATCAAACAGGCTGCCGGGCACCTCCGTGGTGCCATTCATATCCACCGTAATTTCTTCTCCCGCCGGGGCCTGCTTCGCCTCCTCACGGATGACATCCCAGCCTTCCTTGCCGTTCTCTCCCTTAAGGAAAGGCATTGTGTTCCGGCCGACATCTTCTGTGCCGGTGTCGTTACTGTCTGTCATTCCGGGATTATCGTTTCCTGTACTGCCTGTATTTTTGCTTCCGGTATCCGTGCTTCCGGTATCTGAGTTTCCGGTATCTGTATTTCCGGTATCTTCACTTCCGGTGTCTGTATTTCCAGTATTTTCGTTTCCGGTATCTGCGCTTCCGGTATCTGTATTTCCCGTATCTGTATTTCCCATATCCGTGCTTCCGGAACCGCCGTCGCTAAGCTTTGCTATCGGCTCTGTATAGCTGTGTCCGCAGCCTCCGCAGGTGTAGGTTCGGATACCTTCCTCCGCAGTCGTCGGCTGTTTTGTAATTACTGACGTATAGCTGTGTCCCTTTGCAGGAATTGCCGTGCCGCTCACTGTAATCTGATTACACTCTGTGCAGTAGGTGTCTCCGGTATAGCCCTCCTGAGTACAGGTCGCTTCTGCTGCATTTTCTACTATCGTCTGTGGATGACTGCACACGGATCTTGTGATCTTCACGGCAACCGTTTCATTCTTATAATTGCCCTTATCCGCCCCGGTGTAAACTGCTGTCGCTGTCGTCTCCACACCAACACTCAGTGCAGTACCAAGATCGCTGTCCTGCCATACCCAGTTCTCTCTGTCCAGTGCCACATCCGACACCTTCTTACAATCAAACGCCACATTCATGGTATCGCCGGGCATATCAGGCGCATTTTCCGCCTTGTTCACCGTCAGCTTCATCTGCATCGTTACCGTTTCATAATTGACGATATCTGTCGGCGTAAATATTACCTCATACTCTGTCGTATCACTGTCGGACACAGCAGGCTTGACATCCGGTGTATTCCATGTGAAAGTACCTGTCACCTCCGCATCCCCTCCGGTCAACGAAGACGCATTTCCCTTACCGTCGCCATACACAGCTTTTCCGCCGTTCAGTCCGGACTCCCCGAGACTGTCTCCATAGGTAATCTCTGCCGCCGTGGGAATCGTCTCAAGATAAGGCTTTGCCTTCGCCACCGTCACATCGATCATCACGTTAAAGGGCATATAATTACCGTCGCTCGGCTCATAATGCACTTCATAGCTGTTTATCCCTGCCGCAGGAACCTCGGTGGGATTTGCCCACGACCATTTACCACCATACAATTTTTTATTCTCACCGCCAACTGTCCATGACAGGCTTGCCCCCCAGAGGCTTAAATCCGCCAGCGTCTGTGCCGGATCATAGACAATATTACTCTTTACCGGTCTCGGCTTTGAATCCACGTTAGGCTTCGCCTGATTCACTGTAATTCTTACAAAATCCGTCAATACGGCATAGCTGTCGTCCTTCGGTGTAAAAACCCATGTTGCTGTCTTGTCGTAATGACTCGGCACCTTCGTTTCATCTTCCCATGCCAAAGTACCTTCCAGAACATTTCCGTCTGCATCCACAAACTCTACCGGCTCAAACTCCAGCGTGGAAAGGCTGTCGCCGTAGGTCATGACGCTGTTTTTCAGTGCAATCTTCTGCCCTTCCCCGACATACACATCCAGCTTGGGGCTCCATGTGACAGTAAGACTAATATCAACTGTCAAATAGTTTTCAACGAATACCTTTAATTTGACTGTTGCGCTCGCATCCATGTCATTTTTCAAAACCCGGTAGGGCAATATGCCGGTCGCATCATCATAGGCTGCCTTGTCGATCACCACCTTCTCATGATGATCATACACTCCTTCAATTTCTACCCTGCCGCAGTCCTCTGGCAGAAATGCCCGTATATCAAGCTCCGCATCCTGGTCACAGTCGTAATAAAAGTTTTTGCTCGTTGTGAAATCCGACAGAAACTTTCTCCCGACGTTTATCGTGATGGTCTTCTCCGCCGCATTGTAATTCTGACTCTCCGGCAGATACGCTCTGACCTTTGCCGTTCCCGCTTTCAGAATTGTCACGGTGCCGTCTTCCGCAACGGTTACCACACCTTCTCCATCCGTCAGCTCGTACTGTATTGCCGACTCTGTATGGTTTGCCGTCGCATCGAGTCTGAATGAACCATCCCCATAGGTTTTGGTAACGCTGTCCACTCCGGTAAGCACTGTGTCCGCCCTTTTCACGGTCAGCGTACCGTGTTCGGCATAATCACCTGCCGCATCCTTGTAGTTCACGGATATTCTATACTTTTCATTTCCGGAAACTACCTTAAATCTATAATCACCGACATCCGAGGCTGCCGTCGCATCTGTCTCCAGTGTGAGGCTGGCCATGAATTCCACTCTGGTATCCCCTGGCACCAGCTGATCCCAGTCAACCGTTACATCGTTTAGTTCAAGCTTCGGGTTCTCCTGCCCATAGGTTCTCTCCAGATTTGCATTGACACCTGCCTGAATGGTTTTCTTTTCCACCTGCGGCGTTACCTTTACGGTCACACTGTCAAAGGTGCTGTCTGCAGGTGTAAAGGTCAGCTCATACTCTGCGGTTGTGCCCGGAACGGGATACTCCTCCGCATTGCTGTCCGTGATGCTCCAGGTACCCTCCAGGGCACTGCCCGCCGGATCCTCCGGGTTGATGACTGTTCCGCCGGAAATCGTAAATTCCTTAGCCTTCGTGCCGTAAATACCACTTAATTTAGGCTCTGCAGACACGACCGGCATAATCTTCTTCCATGTCACCGTCGCCGCATTGCTGCGGAACGGATAACCGTCACAGGTGATCACACAGTAATAGGTCTGGCTCGTTCCCGCGCTCTGTCCCCGAATGGTCAGTGTGGCTGACGTTGCACCGTCTACCGCCGTACCGGTGCTGCCCTCCGCGTCTGTGAGATACCACTGATAGGTCAGCTCCTTTTCCGACGCAGCAGTCACGGTAAGTGTCTCCTGCCGTCCTGCCCATGCCGTCTTATTCTCCGGCTGCTGTGTAATCGAAAGCTCCGGAAGCTGCTCCACTTTCACGGCATAGGCAAACTTGTTTCCATTTAACACCGTCTCATCCAGAATCCAGTCACCGGCGGAGCCATCGTCCTCCATCCGTCTAAAACCATAGCCCTCGGAAAGCAGATCCCGCAAAGTTCCAGAACCCACTTGCACACTCATGCCATCGAACGGCTCCGCATGTATCGACATATGGTAGCTGCCGCCCTTCAGTCTTAATGTTCCCGACTTATGGGACACTCCCTCAAAGCTGCCGTCAAGGATCGTGACTGTTCCGTCATTCACATACATGCACGATTGCATGGATGTCCCATCAATGGTCGTCTCGCCGCCAGATGTCGCCAGATTAAGACCATACAATGTATTCTCCCATAAAATCTTTAAGTTCTTCTCCAGTCTCAGGCTGCCATCCGTGACATCCAAAACGTTACTTTTATCATAGCCTGTCAATGTTCCGTTTTCTATCGTTACTGCACCGCCGGCAATCTTAAAGAGAGTTCCCGACGTTCCTCTTTTGATATTGTGTCCGCCCAGATCCAGCGTTACCGTGCCATTTTGCAATTTGGCGCACTGCTCTCCAGTCGCAGTCACATCCGTGTAAAAATACACGGTATATTCCTTGCCGTCAACCAGCTTTTCCGTCTCGCTGCACAGGGTTTCCCACGACGTACAGTATACGTTTCCCTCCTCCGACCGGACAGCTGCCAGCACCTGTAAGCCACAGTTCCTACAGACCCCGGTGGTCTGATCCAGGTCGGCATGTTTGCAATCTGCGATCAGTGCATTGCAGTACTTACAGTACCCTTTCTCATATACATGTTCCTTACACGAATATGCCTCTATTTTGCCTGAAAAGCCCTCCGCATCCAGTTCCGCTCTGGTATAGCGTATTCCGGTATCCGGGTTTTTCACCTCATAGCCGGCCGGGAAGGCTGAACTGCGCTTCAGATAAGACTCGCAGTTCAGTTTGCCGATGGTACCGCCGGTAATGGCAAGGCCTACATTGCTCCATTCTATTTCCTCCACGCTTCCCGAAGAAACCCTGCAGCTGCCCTCAAAAAAGTTCAGTTTAGCAATACTTGCTCCTTCTACGCATACAGTTGCATCTCTCTGATTCATGTTGACCATTCCTGTAATCTTGACGTTTTCCTTGAACGTCGCTGTTTTTCCCCGGTAAACAAAGACACCGCACCGCAGTTCCCCGCCATCTTTTGAAGACATCACAATAAACGTATTACTTTTTAACACCACAGAATAACCTTCCGGCAGCACCAGAGCATGCCCCGCCAGATCCAGTGTTATCGTGTCTGATTGATTACTTCCAATCGTCCAATCCTTCATATCTACCGGACAATCATTTAGCAGCGTCAGTGTTGCGTCAGAACCTGTTGGCAGTGCCGCCACTGCCTCCGACAGACATGTATAGTATGTGGTGGTCTCACCTACGGTCAGACTGACCACATCATCTGCAGAACCGCTCTCCCCCGACAGCGTTGCAATTCCGTATTGCCCGCCGGATGCCTTATCTGCGACTGTCCCGGAATTCCCACTCACGGTAGCGCTCCCCACCGCTGTCTTTGTCATTGCTGCATCCGGCTCGTCAGATGCCGTCGTCACCGCTGCCTGCTTCTGTCCCGCCGCTGCCACTTTCAGCACCGACGGTTCCACCGTACTACCGGCGATGAGCACCGCCAGTGCTACTGCCATGATTCTTTTCCACCTTCTGGTCTGCTTCTTCATACTCTTTCTGCCCGCTTTCCTTTACTATCTCGGTTACAAATATTTGTACTGATATTGTTTTCTATTCTATACGGATTCGTCTTCCCTGCGCAAGGCGGCTTGCACGAAACGACAGTTTTACGCACGAATGACATTGGGAAGGATTTGTGCTATACTATCCATAAACCGGGAATGAGGTTCCCACACAGAAGAGGAGCGTTGAATCTGATGCGATTTGCACTGGTGGATGATGCGGCGGCGGAGAGAGAGACAGCCGGCAGACTGTTCTCATCCTTTGCCGAGGAAATGCATACGGAATTTGAGGTAGATATGTTCGACAGCGGAGAGGCATTTCTCTCCGCATTTGTTCCCTATACCTATGACATTGTGTTTATGGATATTTACATGGGCGGCATGAGCGGCATCGACACCGCCAGGAAAATGCGGGAATCCGACAGCCGTTCCCTGTTGATCTTCCTCACCTCCAGCGGTGAGCATATGGGGCAGGCATTTTCCGTCCATGCCTTCGATTACATGGAAAAACCACTGGATAGAAATAAATTTTTCACCTGTCTTACAGATTCCCTGGCACTTCTCCCAAAGCCCGAGGATTACCTGTCCTTCTCCTCCAATGGGCTGGACATCCGGCTCTTCTACAGCGAAATCGCCTGTTTATCCTCCTGTGGGCATTCCACGGTGGTGCAGTGCACTTCCGGCAGAGAATATACCGTTTACTCCGCATTTTCCGTCTTTACAAAGCCGCTTACGGAAGACGAACGCTTTCTGTTAGTCAGCCGCGGGATCCTGGTCAACATGGATCATATCACCGGTTTTCAGGGCAACAACTGTCTTTTGCAAAACGATCTGAGTGTTCCGGTGACACAGCGAAAGCTGCGACAGCTGATCCAGACCTGGCACAATTACAATTTTACAAAATTTCATAACTCCATGCCCGAAAGGAATTGAATCCCATGAATTATTTATCTGAAATTTTTTCATTTGCGATACTGCTTCCGTCCGCTGTGTTGTGCCTGCTTCCCGTGAGGAACCAGCTGCGCATCTCCGTCCGGAAGTTGTCCCTTATGGCGGGTGGGGTATTCGTTGTGCTGATACCGCTCTGCGCTGCCCTTGTCACCCTCGCCAATCTCCCCACCAACTACGTCCTTCTGCCGGTGGTGGCAATCCTTTTCCTATGTTATCAAAGGGTGCTCAGGACACATATCTTTACAAGTGCTTCCATCTTTCTGCTGGTCATGGCTCTGATGTCCTTCCCGGCGCTCATTGCCCTTGCCATCGACTGCCAGGTGCATCCGTTGGAAGGGGTTCTGTCCCATTGTCCTCTTGTCTGCGGCATCCAGCTGGCCATAAGTGCCCTGTTTCTGCTGTTATATGCCTGGTTTTTCTACCGTTTTCTCGGAGATTTCGTGGATTTCATGGAGTCCCCCAGAGTGTGGGCCGTTTCCCTTCCCGTTCCGCTGATTTTCATTCTGCTCAATATCCTGATGATGCCTCACAAATATGAGACTATGCATGTCAACCGGGTCTATTCGATGTTCCTTTTTTACATAGCTCTTACCTTCTTTCTGTTCAATGTCATCTATGTGATCTTTTATATGATGACCGTGGAACTCCGCCGGAGTTCGCAGGACAGGGAACGCATCCGGTTCTTCGAGATGCAGGAGAGCCATTACCTGGCCCAGCAGCGCTACATTACGGAATCGTCCAGACAGCGCCATGATTTTCGCCAACAGCTCTTAAGCATTGCCCAGATGATACAGAATGGGGAGTATGATGCGCTGTCCGGCCATCTGTCGGAATATATTTCTTCCCTCCCGGAGTCCCTGACGACCTATTGTCTGAACATCCCGGTCAACGCCCTGCTGAATTACTATGGGGCAAGGATGGATACTGACGGCATCCGCCGCAACTGGAAGATCAGTCTTCCGCAAAACCTCCGGATCACAGATACCGAGCTCTGTGGTCTTCTCGGCAACCTGTTAGAAAATGTATACCATGGCTGCCAGACCCTTCCGCCGGATAAAAGGTATCACGATCTGACGATCCAGATCCGTCAAAGCTATCTTTACATCATCTCCGTAAACAGCTTTGACGGTGTTGTAAAGCAGAAGGACAACGCCTACCTCTCCACACATAAGGGAGGCTCCGGCATCGGCCTGACCTCCATCGCCACCGTGGCAGAAAAATACGGCGGCATGGCTAAATTCTCCCACACCGCCGATCGTTTTACCATGGATGTTGTAATCCAAAAGTAGTATTTATTTTTCCGTTTTGTTTCTTACTACCACCAGCAGGATACCTGCCGCTCCGAGAATGATCACCGCCAGGGCCATGAGGAGCACCCGGACCGGATGGAAACTGCCGGCTGTGCTTATCTCCTCCGCAGATGCCGGATTCACCGGATTCTCCACAACGCCGGGCTCCATGGATTGTCTGTCGACGATGATCGTGTAGTCCGAGGCATGGGTGAAGGTCAGTCCGACCTCTCCCTGACTGTCTATCTCACCTGCACAGATAAATTCCAGTTCGCCGGACTGTTCGTTATAATAGAACAGGTTCGCAAAGAATCCGGCATTCTTCTTATCCATATTCACAGTCAGCGTCGCCCGGAAGCCAAACTCACCGTCATAGGCAAGCGTCAGGTTGACGGAATATCTCTCTCCGGTAACATTGTTGATGATTTCCACCGGAATCGTTTTCCCGGCTTCCCCGCCGAACACCACACCAAGATCAATGTTCTTCCCGGCGGCCGTGACATCCTGGCCGTTCACCGTCCAGGTAATACCGTCTCCCATATGGAACACCACGGTCACATCTCTGCCTTTGATGGTGTCAAAAATATCTCCCGGCACCATCGTGGTACCATTCATTTCCACATCAATAATCTCTCTGTCCGGTGCATTCTCCAGCTGCTCTGCGATCAGTTCCCAGCTGTTCTTTCCGGTATCATTCTTAAGGTACGGCATTTCCACATCTGGCTCCGGTGTCACTGCCGGCTTTGTGGCAGGAACCGGGAGATATTGTCGCCGGAACCGGTATCGGTGTCGTGGCAGGCTTTGACGCAGGAGCCGCTGTTGCCGCGGGAGCTGCTGTGGGAGTCGGGGTTGCTGCGGGGGCCTCCGTCGGGGCTGCTGTGGGAGCCGGGGTTGCCGCAGGGGTTTCCGTCGGGGCAGTGTCAGGTGTCGTATCTTTCTCCGGCTCGGGTGTCGGAACCAGCTTTGCGATTGCCTCGGTGTAGCTGTAGCCACAGGTGCCGCAGGAATAGGTCAGAATTCCCTCTTCCTCCGTTGTCGCTGCCTTCGTCACCGTGCCTGTATACTTGTGCTCTGTCTTCGGAATCGCAGTTCCCACTAACAGCGTGACACCGCATTCCGTACATACGGTATCACCGGTATACCCCTCCACCTGACAGGTCGCATCCCGCATTCCGTTCACCGTTGTCTGTGCGTGCTCACAACGACTCCGGATCAGCACAATTTCAACGCTCTCGGTCTCATAATTCCCCTTGTCGCTTCCGTTGTAAACTGCCGTTGCCGTCACCGCCGTCTCATCGGCAAGCTCCTGCAGAGCATCTGTTTTCTCCCAGTACCAGCCCTGCGGCAGCTCCACCTCTCCGACCGTCTTGAATCTATGCGCGGGCGCCATTTGCATCTGCGGCATATTGGACGGACAGGGCGCCTTATTGACTTTAAGGGTCACTGTCGTCTCTGCCGTTCCCCAGTTATTGTCCTCTGAGGTAAATACTACCTCGTACGGCGTTGCGTCACCATCAGAAACAGTGGGTTTCACGTTCCCATCCTTCCATGCGAAGGTTCCTGCTACGTTTCCTGCACCTCCGCTCAACTGGCTCTCCGCAAGTGTCTGTCCGTAGGTGATCGCTGCCGCCGTCGGCTTCTCCGTGATCTCAGGTGTTGCCTTTCCGAGCGAAAGTGTTACCACTGCCGTCGTCGGCTTATAGTTTACATTATCCGTCGGCGTAAAGACAGCCACATAGCCCTCGCTATCCACCGTCGGTACAATGTCCGGGTTCTGCCAGCTCCAGCTTCCGTCCACTGTCACCTCATTGTCTCCGACCGTCCAGACAGCGCTGCCGCCCGTCCAGACACTTCCCGCCGCACTGCCGCCTGCCGGTACATAATTGCTCATGGGTGCCATCTCGCCGAGGGTCTTTGTCTGATCATAGGTGATCGTCACGCCCTCTGCAAGGACGGGTGCCGTCACTCTCGGTGCTGCCGGAACAACGGTAATAGCAATCCCGTTCTGATATGCCCTGTAGCTATCCGGCTCCGAATGACGGTAGGTATAGGCTGCCGATGTCGTTCCGACAGTGGGCATGCTCTCCGGTTCCAGCCATTCAAAGCTGCCCGGAATCTCCCTGCTGTTCATCCCATAAACGGTTCCGTCGAATTTTAACAGCAATACAGACAGCTTCTGTCCATAAGTCAGTTCATTGCTTCCGTCAATTTCCACATTGCCCTGTACCTGCAGATCCTGCAGATCTATGGTGGAGAAATTCCGTCTCTGCACCTGACTGATATTGTCGGTTTCATCCTTTGCCACCAGATAAACGGCGTATTCAGTATCATAATGCAGCTTTTCCAGAGAAATGCTCTGTCTCTGTCCCACCTGATTTTCGAAAACGTAAACAGTACCGTATCTGAAATGCTCGTCAAAAGCACCCTTATGGTTCTCCAGTTCCTCAAAAGTCGGTGTCGCATTCAGACCCAGGGTGGAATTATCGTCACAGTAATAATAGAAAAGCGTTCCCGCCTCATCCATTGTAAATTCCACATCCGCAGTATTGGACGTAATCTTCTCCGCAGGCACGGTCGAAGTCAGTCCCGGTGCGGTGTTGTCGATCACAATGCCATTGGAACAGATTACAGCACTCCGGTTGCCCGCCTTATCCACCGCATAGGCGTACACAACATAGCTGCCGTCCGTATCCAGCGTAAACCTGCCGTTTTCAGCCTCCTTGAAGTTCCGCTCCAGCTCCAGCAGCTGGTAATCGGTCAGCACCTGATAATTGGCAGTGTCCTGTACCCGGTCTGCGTAGTAATAGTAGGTCTGTATGCCGGAAAGTGCGTCCGTGGCGTAAAGCGCCATCTGCGCAGATTTCGTCTTTATTTCAAAGGAAATAGGCTTCTCCCGTTCCTTCCAGTTGCTCAGGCCGAAGGAAATACCGTCGAATTCTCCGGTAAAGACCGGTGCCTCCTTCTCTACCCTGATCACCTCTGCCAGCTGCTTGGTATCGGAAAGATAGCCCGTTCCATCCTCCTTCAGATAATAGCCCAGCTGCACACCGTCCGCGTCGGTCTCCGTGTCATAGAAGATACTTGCCGCATACCCGTCCTTCTGGGAAAAGCTGATGGTATAGCCCTCCGGAGCGGCCAGCTCGGCGCAATTCGTCCAGCCGTTCTCTCCCAGTCCTTTCACGGTGGGAGTGACATCCATGGGTTTATACACGATGTCGAATCTATTTTGCGTGGAACCTATATAATCACCGATTCCCTCAACCCACACCGTTGCCTTGCCGACTTCTATGTTGTTCTCATACCTTTGAACAACGAAGTCGGTGTCCACCTGCAGATTCAGATTATTGTTGCCTCCCACACCTGCGTCAGCAAAGTCTTCCGCCGTCAGTGTAACCGGCTCTCCCGTATAATACTTGGTGACCGTGTTTTTGAACAGGGTATTGATGGCGTTCAGTCTGTACTTTGTCACTGTTATCGTCGGTTCTGTGCGTACGCTCTGGTACTTTTCGAACACCACCTCACAATAGAGCTTCTTTCCGATGTCGTCCGCCGTCACGTCGTAGGTGCAGTTCCATTTTCCTGAACCTGTGTGCACAAGCGTCGCCTCCTTGCCGTCCACACGATACCAGTTGTAGGTATGTGTATCTATCACATCCCATTCCTTTCCGACTGGATACGGCTCAAATGTACACTGCAGGGTATCCCCAACCATGGGCTGCCTTGTGCCTCCGTTAACAATCGTGATTTTGGCGCTTCTATCCAGCTCCGGCAGCACGCAGATGACCTCGACATTAAACAAACTATTACCTTTTGCATCTTTCGCCTCTACCAAGTTACCGTTCTTCTTATACTGATACTTCTCTCCATATGTTCCATCCAGCAGCTGGCTACAGTCTCCGTCTGATGCAATATTACCCGCTTCATCCGCCACCATGAGCGTGGCGAAGCTGCCTCCCCTCAGCTTCGCATTGTCCTGACTCAGAATAAGATTGCTTTGGAACTCGCCCCCGCTGATCGTTGCCTCGGTATCCTTAATTGCATAATTCCACACTTCTACAAATGTGCCGCCTTCCACCTCCAGTGTACCGCTCAGCATATAAAAACCATATTTTGAACATTGGGTCTTCCTTCCAAAGCTACCATCCTTGATTTTTACAACCGGATTCGCCCCCTCGGCTGTATAAATAACGGCACCTGTATCTGCCACATTTCCGTTTCCGTTTACCCAATAGTTACCGTTCTGTATGGTCAGTGTGCCGCCGTTGGCGACGATCATATTCGCAACGGTGCTTCCAACCCTTTTGCCGCCCACCATGCTACCGCCCCCCACACTGTCCTTCAGGGTAAGGCTTCCGCCGTTCAGCTGCAGGAGTGTTGTGCGGTCCTCCTCCGTCAACTGCTTGCCGTTAACGTCCAGCGTGAAGCTACCACCGTTCACGGTCAGGGTGCCGCTGTAGGTCATATCCTCCTGAATGCGAACCGTGCAGCCTGCATTCTCCGGTTTCTGTGCCGCCGCGACTGCGGCATCCAATGTGGCATAGGCAATTCCTTCCGTCTCGCCGCGCTTATACAGCATGGCTTTCACCGCAGCCAGCTTCCCCGAATGGAAGCTCTGTCTGTAAACCGCCGAATAACCATTACTGCCTTTGGCAATGACATAGCAGGTCACATCCGTCTCTACGTCCGACGCTGCCACGGAAAAGGTCTGTGTTCCACCGGTCAATTTAAGGCTTTCGGTCTCCCCTATCTCCGCCTTTGCCTGAATCTCCTCATGCCGTTTCTTCTATTGGTGGAGGTGGCGGTTCGTCA
>OQVT01000965.1_pt1 | contig 17533 bp, 19 predicted proteins | sample 1691561 | NCBI WGS metagenome assembly OQVT01 (sample SAMN03418260, study PRJEB22391) | human gut metagenome | biome: human-gut; feature: organic feature; material: feces | host: Homo sapiens | place: Tanzania | collected 2013-01 | reverse complement strand
TGGGTTACAAACCGGCTGAAATTTCATAAGGGAGTGAACAAAGTAATTTTACTCTTATGAAACTGTCAGATTTTTACGATGAGGAGATCATCGTGGGGTACTTTTATGGGGAACTCAGAGGAATGTTGGAGACAATCCGACGCAGGGTGTTCAACGGACGTGTTGAATATGACGAGATGGTCAGCGAGCTTTATCTCTTTTTGGCTCAGGATGATTGGCGGAGGATTAGGACTTTCGACGCGCGGAACGGGTGCTCGTTGAGGACTTGGCTGTCAACGGTGGCTTGGAGGTTCTTCCTGGGGCACAGGAAGTGGTTTTCTTCTTTGCCGGGGGAGTGTCCGGAGGAATGTCCTTGTTATCCATCAAAGGGGGTGGTGGACAGGGTTGACGTACGCATGGTGCTGGAGGCCATGCCTAACCATCGGTATGCGGAGGCGGTGAATCTGCTGGTTCTACGTGGCTACGAGGTCAAGGAGGTAGCGGAGCTTTGGCACACCAATGTCTCGAATGTCTATAACATCAGGCATCGGGCGATAAATCAGTTCCGGGAATGTTATCTGTCTTCGAATCATGGGAAGAGAATCGGATAAAAATGTTACCTTTGCAATGTTGGCGCTTCGACAGGCTCGGCGACCTGAACGGAAAGAACTGAACCGGCGCTTCGGCGGGCTCAGCGACCGATGAAGATTTAGAATGTGGTGAAAACTTGTTTGAATTTACTGTAATCCAATCTAATGCTTTGCAATAGAATAACCTTGACACTGTTGTTATTGACATTATGCCTGTCTTCCCTTGCCGGGACGAGGCGGGCGTTGGTCATAGGCGTCGGGACTTACGAAGATCCGGAGTGGATCAGGATCAATGGGGACAAGGATGTCAAGCTGGTTGTGGACATGCTGAAACTAAACATTTTCCACGACATCGCGACACTGACACAAAAAGAAGCCACCAAATCAGCCATTGTAAAGGAGTTCAAGGCATTGGCGGAAAGATGCGCCGAAGGCGACACCGTGTATATTCATTTCTCTGGGCATGGGCAGCGGATGACGGACATCGACGGCGATGAGGAGGACGGCTGGGACGAGTCGTGGATTCCATACGACGCTTACAGGAAGTACTGCGGCAAGGATCAAGGTGAGAAGCACCTATGCGATGACGAGATCGGGGTGCTGCTCATGAATATTCGTAAAAAGGTAGGGGAGAGCGGATTGATCGCGGTGGTGGTGGATGCGTGCCATGCAGGAGACTCGACACGGAAGTCTGGCAAAAGCGCCGACGTGGTGAGGGGTGTGTACGACAACTTCGTCATTCCCGGGAAGCATCGGGCGAACAAAAGGAAGCAGCTGCCGGAAAAGTGGCTGACTCTCTGTTCATGCCTTGACTACCAGCTCAACCAGGAGCATCCGGACGGACACGGCAAGCTCACTCTGGCGCTCCACACACTTTGGCCAAAGATGAGGGGATTGGACAACGAGACCTTGGTGCGGACGCTTGACGCTTACTACCAAAGAAATGACGTGAAAGGGCGGTACCCGCAATCGCCAGTCTTGACAGGCGAGATGGACATACGGCGATTTTCGGAAATATTCAAAAGATAATGACTTGGCCATTGAGGAAATATTCCGATTGCAGATGCGTCAAAGGCGTTCTGGCTGGGAAGGAGGAGGCTCAGAAGCACCTCTACACGCAATGTCGTGATCGCTTTGACAGACACGCCGCTCATTTTGAACACCTTGCGGAAGCGGAGAGAAATGACTTGTTTCAGGATGCGTTCGTGATTCTGTGGGAGAAGATCGGGAACGGACAGATATTCATAGATGACGGTAAGGTTTATGCGACCAGACGTGGCGGAAAGGCGACGGAGGTTCCCGACTTGGGCGGCTATTTCCTGCGTATCGCGAAGAATCTGTACCATGAGGTTTTGCGGTCTAAAGGGAGGATTCTTGAGGTCATCGGGGAACTTGATGACGAGAGTGTCCTTTGGTGGGCCGACGACAGGGACACCATGCGGAAGATGATCATCAAGCAGTCGGTCATGATGCTCGCTCCTCGTTGCCGGGAGATTCTGACCATGTTCTATTACCACGACATGACGTTGGAGGAAATTCAGGCGGAACGTCCTGAAAGCACAACATATAACGGAGTCAAAAGCGCGAAAGCCAAGTGCATGGCGATCCTGCGGGCACGGATTCTGAACAAATTCTCAGATGCCGGGATCAAGATTTCTGAATATCCCAAACAATAAATCTAATGAATATGAAAGAGATAGATGACACACCTAAGGACGCCCTGACGGACGGGGTCACCGATGCGGTCAGGGACATCGCCCAAAAGCGTGAGGCAATGGCCGGATGGGAGGTTGAATATTCAAGGAAAAAGAAGCGCGCCAGAATTTTGGTGGCATCACTGGCCTTTGCGGCATGCATTGCGTTCGGAGTGTTCCTATTCTTGAGAAACCCTTCCGGGTCGGCCTTGAAAGAACCCGTGCTCAGAGGTGGCGTGTCATACGACGCGGCCCTTGAGATGATTGACTCGCTCATCCAAGCCGGTGACACAGCCGAGGCACGCGAGCGGATCATAGAAACCCGCCAAGCGATCGGGACAGACACGATTGAAGCGTTCCATTTGGTTGAGCCGAAGCCATCTAAGGATGAGATTGAATATTCAAGGGTCCTCGTCAAGGATCTCCTGTCAAGACTTGATGAATTGGAGAATAAAATATTGAACACCAATGAATAAACGTATTCTATCAATAGCCTTGCTTCTGCTGTCCGCAATGCTGTGGATGTCTGCGCAGGAACAGCGCGTCGATTCTCTGGCCTACGCCCGTGAACGCATGAAAGCCGGTGTGGCCGTGTTTAATGATGCCGACAAAGGCTATCTGAAAGGTCGTCAGTGTTTTCTTGAGGCGTTGCCATACGCTGATTCCGCCTTGACCGTGACGCTTTGCCGCTACATAGGCCTCAGTTGGTACCATCAGACTGCGGATGACATGGAGGTCAGTGATTTTGACAAGGCCGAAAAGGATCTGGAAACCTCATTGGAATGGTACAACAAGGCCGGGGAACGATCTTGGGCTGTCGCTTCGCTGACAGAGTTGTCTTTTCTCAAAGACTATAAAGGCGACATAGACAGGGCTTTGGCCAGTCTGGACGAGGCTGAGAAGAAATTGGACATAGGGATGGATGAAGAACTTGCCGACATTCTGAAAAACAGGTTCAGACTCTTCAGCAAGTACGGCATTGTGGACAAGATTCCGGCATTGTCCATCAAAGTGGATTCTTTGATGAGTGCGACATCGGATAAAGGAGTCCGGCTGATGTGCCTGGAACTTCAGATTGACAATGCGGTCAAGGCCGGTCACACTTCCGAGGCGATTTCTTTGTGCCATGATGCGATCGGGCTGTTGGAAACATCAAGTGACACCCAAGGACGTGACACAAAGATGTATGCGATCCTGAACAGACTCCGCCCGTTGTGTCTGGCCACACAAAAATACTCCGAGGCCATGGACATCAGCCGGAAGATGCTATCAATCAGGGAAAAGGACAGCGGTTCGGATGTCGGGATGGAATATTTCCATGTCGCCGAGGTCTATCAGGCTCTTCGAGACACAACAAAGGCCTTGTCATACGTTGACTCCATCATGAACAATGGAGGTAAACCAAGTGTCGATCCGATGATGGAAGGCCGTCACCTGCAATTGGTCGGCATGCTTCACGGACGGTTCGGAAAATGGGACGAGGCCGTGAGGTACTACGAAAAGGCGGATTCGGCTATGGCCTCTGTGGGTTCAGACAGAGAAAGATTGTGGCTTGGATCATTGAAAGCCTCTGCGTTGTATAACGCGAAAATGTTGGATGAGAGTGAGGCGGAATATTCAAGATACTATCAAGGCTGCAGGAAAGTCTATGGAGACGACGCTGATGTGACCATCACGGCGCTGAACTATCTGGCTAACATCCGGGCATATTCAGGGAAACTTGAAGAGGGGAGTCGTAACCTGCTTGAGGTCAAGGAGAGGATGACGAGAAAGATTGCCGAAAGGCTGCGTTTCCTGCCTTCGGAGACCAGAGAGTCGTACCTCGACAATTTCCTTGATGTGACGTTCAGGATGACCGCTTACGGGTTCAAGGCCGGACACACATCTGATGAATTCACTGAGAATGCATGGGAAGCTTTGCTATTGTCAAAAGGTCTCCTGCTTGCCTCAGAACGAAGCGCTTACGACATCATCAAAAGCAAGGGTTCTTCAGAGGACATGGCCCTTTACGGCAAAGTTATGAATACGCAAAGGACACTCGCCGCCATGGAATCCCGGTTCGGTTCTGATTCCGACGCAGCCAAGGAGGCCAGCCGGCAGCTTCTGCTGACTGATGCGAAGCTCGCACGTCAATGTGCCGCCTACGGAAATGTCGGCACCTTCCTTGACATTGACGCCAATGCTGTCCGGTCAGCTCTAGGGAACCACGATATCATCGTGGACATGGCGGATTTTAAATCCGATGACGGATCGCACGCTTATTATGCCTACATCGTCAGAAAAGAGGCACCGCATCCGGAACTGGTGCGTCTTTGTGTTGAAAGTCCGCAGGACTCTTTGCGCTATGGTTTCGAAGCTCTGGCGAACGGCGTTGTAAAGACTTTCTTGGCATCGCTTTCATCAAAACTTCAGCATGGTGGCAATGTGTTCCTCGTTCCTTCTGGTGCATTCCACATGATTCCAGTCGAGGCTGGGGCGCTGATCGATGGGCAACTGTTCGGGGAGGCTTACAATATTGTCAGATTGTCTTCCGCAAGGGACATTGTGGGCATCAACGATAAAGACATCAACCACAAGAAACGGCTCTCCGCATACCTCTTCGGAAATCTGGAGTATGGTAATGAATATGCACCGCTGGCCGCGACAGCAACAGAACTCGGGAACATAGCCAAGTCATTGAAGAGGAAAGCCATTGTTCATGAAAATTCCGGTCCGGAGGGTACGGTGGAAGCATTCCTTTCCCTTGGCGGAGAATTCCCGGACCTGATCCACATAGCGACGCACGGCTTCTATTGCGAGCCAACCGGAAGCGAAAGCAAATCAGACGCTTACAGATTGTCGATGAATATGTCTGGCCTTATCATGGCTGGTGGAGAGAAGTTGACCGCAGCCGACATCGCCGCCATGGATTTGAGCGGAACAACCATTGTCAGCCTCTCGGCCTGCGAGACCGGTCTCGGTCATGCGACTCCCGAAGGAATCTACGGTCTTCAAAGGGCGTTCAGAAAAGCTGGTGTCCGCTACCTTCTTGTCAACGTCGGTGAGGCCAGCGACGTAGCTTCCTCGCTTTTTATGGCTGAGTTCTACAAGGCTGTAGTACGCAACGGCTGCGACATCCATGATGCATTCCGTAAAGCCCGCCAAACCGTACGGCAGCGTTATCCAGATCCTTACTACTGGTCAGGATTCCTGCTTTTGGACTGATAATCTGTCGTGTTTGCAGTCGAATCCGCGCATTAAATGCCAGGGACTACGCTCCGTTGAAGATATTCATAAACTCTTCACCGGTGATGGTCTCTTTTTCGAGGAGGTACCGCGCGCTTTTATGCATCTTGTCGATGTTGGCGGTGATGATGTCGGTGGCTTTTTTCTTGGCGGCGGCGATCATCTCGCGGACTTCGGTGTCGATGTCAGCGGCAGTCTCGTCCGAGCAGGCCAACTGAGATGATCCGCCAAGGTAGGAGTTGCCTTTGGTCTCAAGGGCCATCATTCCGTACTTGTCGCTCATTCCGTAGGTCGTGATCATAGCCCTGGCCATCTGTGTGGCCTTTTCGATGTCGTTCGACGCTCCGGTCGTGCAGGTGTGGCAGATGATCTCCTCCGCGACACGTCCACCGGTCAGGGTGGCGAGACGGTTAAGAAGATATTCCTTGCTGTAGAGGAACTTCTCGCCCTCGTCCACCTGCATCGTGTAGCCGAGCGCTCCGGAAGTTCTCGGAATGATCGTGATTTTCTGAACCGGGGCGGAATTGCTCTGCGCGGCGGCCACCATAGCGTGTCCGATCTCGTGGTAGGCGATGATCTTTTTCTCCTCGGCTGAGATAACGGCGTTCTTTCTCTGCTCGCCGGCCATAACGACCTCGACACTTTCCTCAAGATCTTCGGTCGTGGCGGCTTTCTTGCCGAGACGCACAGCTCTCAAAGCGGCCTCGTTGACGATGTTCGCCAGTTCCGCTCCCGAAGAGCCGGCAGTCGCGCGTCCGATGAGATCCAGATCTATGTCTTCGTGCTTGATATTCTTCAGATGAACCTGAAGGATTGCCTTTCTGCCTTGCAGGTCAGGAAGTTCCATCTGGACACGCCTGTCGAAGCGTCCCGGACGGAGAAGAGCCTTGTCCAGACTGTCCGGCCTGTTGGTCGCGGCAAGGATGATCACACCCTTGTCCCCGTCAAAGCCGTCCATCTCCGTAAGCAATTGGTTGAGAGTCTGCTCACGCTCATCGTTGCCGCCTCCGATGTTGTTCTCACGGCTCTTTCCGATAGCGTCGATCTCATCGATAAAGACGATGCACGGAGCCTTTGCCTGTGCCTGGCTGAACAGGTCACGAACCTTCGCGGCGCCCATTCCCACGAACATCTGGACGAACTCTGATCCGGACATCGAGAAGAACGGGACACCGGCTTCTCCGGCCACGGCCCTTGCGATCAATGTCTTGCCGGTTCCCGGAGGCCCGACCAGAAGGACCCCTTTAGGCAAGTGGGCACCGACCTCGTTATATTTTGCGGGATTGTGCAAGAAATCCACGACTTCCATAAGCCCGTCCTTGGCCTCGTCCTGCCCGGCGACATCCGAGAAACGTGTCTTTATGTCATTCTCGGCATAGACTTTAGCGCCACTTTGTCCGAACTGCATAAAATTACCCATTCCGCCACCTTTGGCCATATTGCTGCCGACACGCCTCATAGCCGAGCTCAGAAGCCAGTACATCAGCATACCCGGAAGCACCCACCAAAGGATGAAATCCAGAAGAGGGGAGCGTTCGCGGTTGAGTTTCTTCACAAAACGGATCTTGCCGTCCTTGTTGGGACTCGGGGCCGTTGACAGGCGGCTCACGAAATCCGGATCCGTGACCGCGCCGGTGACATAGGTCGTGTCTCTCTGCCCTTTGAGTTTTTCCTGATATGTGAGCGGAGCACTCTTTGAATATAACACCTTATCTCCATCAATCACAACGTCATAGACCAAACCTTTATCCACGTCGGAGATGAACGTCCCATAGTCAGTCTCGACCACGCTGCTGCCCCTGCTTTCCGGAAACAGGAATGTGTTGATCAATGCCAGAAAGGCGAACATCAGCACCATAGTCCAGAATATGTTCCCGTTTGGAAACCATCCTCCACGGGTCTGCCCTTCCGTCTCCTTTGGAGAGTCAGTCTTCTTATCTTCAGGATATTCCACGAATTTCATAATATAATATTCATTAAAAGTCACGGTGCGAATAATTCAAAAATCAGGCTACTTCCGGAAGGCTGACATATTGACGGAAAGAAAATTTCATGAATGTATTGATACGGCATATTCGTTTTATTGTGTAAATTTGCGGCAACTATTGAAAGTCACTAATAACTGGGATTATGTTTTCTTTTTTGATCAGTCTCGCGGCCCTTGTGGTCGGGTATATTCTTTATGGTAAGTTCGTGGAGCGGAGGTTCGGGGCGGATCCGACCCGTAAGACACCAGCCATCACCAAGGCGGACGGGGTGGATTATATTCCAATGCCGGCGTGGAAGGTCTATATGATCCAGTTTCTGAATATCGCGGGAACGGGACCTATCTTCGGTGCCATTATGGGAGCCAAGTTCGGACCGTCAGCCTACCTGTGGATTGTTCTGGGCTGCATTTTCGCCGGTGCAGTGCACGACTATATGACCGGAATGCTCTCCATAAGGAACGGGGGAGCGGGACTGCCTGACCTGGTCGGGGAATATCTCGGGAAAGGCACAAAGACTTTCATTCTGGCGTTCTCCATCATTGTGCTGATGCTTGTGGGAACGGTGTTCGTGTTCAGCCCTGCGTTGATTCTCGGAGACATCGCGGGGGATGGAGGCCGCATATCGATTATGATATGGGTCGGGGTGATATTCCTTTATTATCTTCTTGCCACGCTGATGCCGATCGACAAGATCATCGGACGGATATATCCGGTTTTCGCTTTCGCGCTGATTTTTATGGCTTTGGCTCTGATGGTCTGCCTGTTTGTCAAATGGCCTTCGCTTCCGGAGCTTTGGGACGGGCTTGGCAATCTCGGCGAGTCGAAGGGGCTTCTGAGCGGCCAGCCGATATTCCCGTGCCTTTTCATCACCATCGCCTGTGGCGCGGTGAGCGGTTTCCACGCCACGCAGAGTCCGATGATGGCCAGGTGCCTGACTGACGAGCGACTTGGCAGGCCGGTGTTTTACGGCGCGATGATCACTGAGGGCTTTGTGGCGTTGATCTGGGCGACCGTTTCATCGTGGTTCTTCTTTGATGGTGGTGCCGCTGAGGTCGGTGCGACTGTTTCCGCCGCGGCTCCGGATGTGGTTGTCAAGGTTTCCAAAGGCTGGCTTGGCGTTTTAGGTGGCATTCTGGCCATCCTTGGTGTGGTCGCCGCTCCTATCACGAGCGGGGACACAGCGTTCAGAAGCGCACGCCTGATCGTGGCGGATTTCCTGCATCTGAATCAGAAACCGGTCGCCAACCGGCTTATGATCAGCATTCCGCTGTTTTTGATCGCTGGGGTGTTGCTTTGGTACAACATCGCCGATGAGAACGGGTTCAATGTCATCTGGAGGTATTTCGGATGGGCGAACCAGACTCTTGCCGTGTTTATGTTGTGGACCGCGACTGCTTATCTGGTGAAGTTCAAGAAGGGGCTGACTTATCTGATCACGATGATTCCGGCGGCGTTTATGACGGCTGTCTGCACGACCTACATCTGCGTGGCGAAGATCGGGCTCGGGCTGCCTAATTCCTGGAACCGCGCCATCGGACTTGCTACGTTTGTTGTGTCTCTGGTTGTGTTCTATATCCTTTATTTCAGACGCAGGAAGTAGGTTGTCTGATTTCGGATGTCCACCTTGCCCATACTGATTTAATTAATATTCAAAGTATTATCAACTACCATTCTCCACATATTCATAGATAAGGAATAACTTTTCCGCCGTATCTTTGCGTCTGGAAAGTTCAAATTGCATCAATGAATATGAAAAAGTCATTTTTGTTACTTTGCGGCTGTCTGGCCATCGCGTCAGCCTGCTGCAACCAACCGGCCAAGACCGCCGGAATCAATTACGCCTACATGGACACCACTGCGCGTCCTGGAGACGACTTCGCCAAATACGCGACCGGTCATTGGGCCGACTTGAACCCCAGCCGCTTGAGTACTGATGATGGACTCCACAAGACTGAATGCGGAAGGTGCTGCCCCGATCAAGGCTCACATCGCTGAGCTTGACGCCATCAGCACACGTGAGGAACTTCTCAGCCGTTGTGCCAAGGAACACGACAACCTTTTGTTCGCGATGTACATCTCGACCGATCAGAAGGATGCCGACAACAACATTGTCTGCGTCAGCCAGAGCGGCCTTTCGCTTGGCGAGAACATCGCCGATCACGGTGGTTTGAATGTCGCCTACGACGCCTTCGGCATCCAGCCGACCGACTCCCTCTACGTCAAACCAGAGGACAGGGTCCGCATCTGGTAATATTCCCCTCTGAATATTCATTTTACTTGTTGTCGCCATTGATCAAGTTTACAACAACCTTTACCATCGTATCCATTTCATCTGTCTTGCTTTCAGCGATCATCAAAGTCAATGCTACCAAGGCATTGTCAGCGATACGTTTGTGTCCATCCGGAGCATAAAGGATCCTGTTGTTTTCCATAAACCAGAGGAACAGTGTGGCGGCAATGCGTTTGTTGCCATCGGAGAATGAATGATTCTTGACAACAAGATACAACAGCATAGCCGCTTTCTCCTCCACTGACGGGTATAGGTCAACTCCATCCCAAGTCTGGTATATCTGACCGATTGAACTGTGGAAGGATCCGTCCTTTTCGTGTCCGAAAAGCTCGCTTCCTCCGAACTTGACTTTCAGGTCGTTGATGACCGCCATCGCATTCTCGTAAGAGGCGTGAAAGCACTCCTTTGTGGTTGATTTTACTCCCAACGTCTGATAGTCGTAGCTATCAAGCGTGTCCAAAGCATAAGTGTAGTCCTTCACTACATCGAATATGCTCTTGATCTGCTCTTCGTCCGTGGAGTCAAGATACCCCATAGTGCGGCCCATCACATCCACAAGAGCCTTCAGATCATCGTATTTCTGCTGTGCAAGGTCATTGCGGACGGCGTAGCCTTTGATAAGGTAGTCTTTTAGGACGGAGTTCGCCCATATCCTGAATTGAGTGCCACGTTGTGATTTTACACGATAGCCTACGGATATGATGACATCAAGGTTGTAGAAAACAACTTCGTGTGTTTGCCATTTGCCAGGTATAGCTCCGTGCGGAGTGGTAGTTGCAATTTTTGCACATACCACATTGGGATCAAGTTCACCTTCTTTGAAAATATTACTGATATGTCTGGAAATCACAGACCTATCTCTTTCAAAAAGAATCACAAGTTGATCCTGCGTCAGCCAAACCGTCTCATTTTCAAGTTTGACATCGATCTTTGTCCTGCCATCGGCAGTCTGATAGAGGATGATTTCTCCTCTTTGCGGAGCATTCGACAGCTCCTTTGTTGTTTGTGTGTCCATAATTGTAACAATTTTGATTACAAAAAAAGGCCATACAGCATTTGCCGTATGACCATATCATATTTCCAAGTTATATAAGTTCAGTAAAACGTTAGTCAGAGAACATATTCAGGATGAGAGCCCCATCCAGGTTCTCTATCTATACTTTGGTGGATATTTTTGAAAAAACAAAAAAGCGACATCAGTACGACTATACCAATATCGCGTTGTGGAACTCCAAACGATCCACGGCATTCAGACTTTCCTTGCAAAGATGACTATATTTTTTGAATATAGCAATATCTTTTTAGTAGTTATTCCCGAATTATGAATGTCTCTATATCAAACGAATGACTATTGGTTGCCGTCCAGATAGTCCGTGTAGAGGATTCCGTCGAGGTGGTCGCATTCGTGCTGGAAGATCACGGCGGTGAAGCCTTTGATGCTTTCTGTCGTGTCGCGCAAGGTTTTAAGCGAGGTGTAACTGATGTCGATGTCCTGATAGCGCTCGACATTTCCGCGCTTCCCAGGAATGCTGAGACATCCTTCAGGTCCAAGGGCTTTTTCGCCTCTGAGACAAGTGATCCGGATGTTTGGATAGACCTCGAACGGCTCGCCATCCTTATCGAACCTCTGAACGGCCACGACACGGCGTGATATTCCCACCTGCGGCCCGGCTATGCCGACTCCATCCTGTTCCGGAGAGGTCACTGTGGCCACCATCTTCTCCGCCAGAATCTTATATTCATCACTCGTCAGTTCCTTCGTGCTGATTTCAGCGCACTCCGTCCGCAGCACCAACGAGTCCGCCTTGTCATAAATTGTCAGCACCCGCATAGTCTCGCCCTCACCATTTATGAGACTCCTTTCGGCATTGCTCCAACTTTCATCATTCCGGCACGCCATAACAGACAGCATAAGTGCTGCTACGAGAATATTCCTTCGTGTTTTCATATTCTTCATATCAATTTATTGTTTGTTTTTATCAGGCTCCTTTCTTGCATAGGTATTCGCCAGTATTGTGATGACGATCGCTATGACTATCTGGGAAATCATTAAGCTCCAAAACAGAATATCGGACATCTCGGCCAAAGGAAGCAGGCCAGTCGGTAAGCATGTGAGCAGCAAACCGTAACCGCTAACTTTTCTCAGCCTTCCGATGTCATATTTCGCCCTCTCCTCTTTGCCCGCTGTGTTGTAGCCGGCGATAAGATCGTCCCCTTTGCCGATGAGGATAAAGATGGAGAATGTGATGAGCATAAGAATCACAATTCCGACTATGATGAAGTTTGCCAACAGCATATTAGGGACTATCTATTTTGATCTTGACAAAGATAAGTTTTCTGATCAGAAATCCAATATATTTTTCTGATATCTGTATATTCATATTGCCGTGCATATCTTCGCAATCGGTTAAAGATCAATTTATCAGGATATAATCAGACGTACGGCATTGGATCTCCAATATTTCCCCTGCTTTGTAAATACGGCGGCATATATGTCCTGTACAGAATATTGTGAGAGGCTAGTTAATATGCCGCCTATGCTTTTAGGGAACATAGGCGGCATATCAGCACACAATACGCAGGCGTGGAATTATGATTCTGTGCCGGTATTTTTATACCTTGCGGAGTGCCCTTGGGAGCATTGTACTATTATTGAACTAAAAACATTATCTTTACCTGAAAAATTAATGAATATGACAAAAGAGGAAAAATATCTTGCGCTATTGCCTCAGATTCAGGCTCTTCTTGCCGGGGAGACTGACGAGGTGGCGAGGATGTCGAATATAGTTGCGATGCTTAATAGTGAGTTCGGCTTCTGGTGGACAGGTTTTTACCGTGTGGCGTCATCCGAGGAACTTGTGCTCGGGCCGTTCCAAGGACCTGTGGCATGCATGCGCATCGCAAAGGGCAGGGGAGTGTGCGGCACATCATGGAACGAGGAGCGCACTGTCATTGTCCCCGATGTCGAGCTGTTCCCCGGTCACATAGCCTGCTCAAGCGAGAGCCGCAGCGAGATTGTTGTACCTTGCTGGAAACGTGGCCGGATAGCCGCCGTCCTTGACATCGACAGCAAGGATCTGAACACGTTCGATGAAGTTGACAGAAAGTATCTTGAGGAGGTTACCTCCTTACTCTACGGCAAGGAAAGAGACATCTGGTTCGCCGCCGGCTGCTTCTGGGGAGCGCAGAAGTTTTTCAAACTCGTGGACGGAGTAGTCTTCACGGAAGTCGGCTTCGCGAACGGTTGGGAAATCGACCCGACCTACAAACAAGTCTATACCGACGAGACCGGTCACGCCGAATGCGTCCACGTCCGCTACGATCCCGAGAAAGTGTCTTTGGAGCGTCTTGTCAATCTATTCCAGAATATGATCGACCCGTTCAGCCTGAACAAACAAGGTGAGGACGAAGGCACAAGGTACCGCACCGGCGTCTATTACGATAACGGTGAGGATAGGGAAGTGATCGAAACTGTACTCGGCTCCTTTGAGAACAAAGCCGGCAGGAAATCCGCCGTCGAGCTACAGCCCCTCCGCTGTTTCTACAAAGCCGAGGAGTACCACCAAAACTACCTCGACAAGAATCCCGGCGGCTACTGCCACCTTTCCCCGGCAATCTTTGAACTCGCCCGGAAAACACTTGATGAGTAATAGGATTCCGTACCTCAGAAGCCAGTTTCCTGTACCAAAGGCAAGTCTATGTGCCTTTCGTACACCAGAGCACCTTCTCCTGTACCATTCCAAACAAGCTTCTATCCCAAAGCAACGGCCTCCACTGACGCCTCTTCGCAGAAAGCCTTGCGAAGTGCATCAAGCGAGGTTGTCCCTTTGTCGAACGCGAACCAGATGAAAGGCGCTCCCTCCGTATGGTACATCTTGCCGATATATTCCTCAAAATGAGCCTTTACGAAATCCTTGACTGAAATCAAAATACACTTTTTATTCAATCAAGCCATTCTCTCAGGCAATAGAGGAATTCGTCAAACAAAATTTCTATCTTCTCCACGGAAAGATTTATAATAAGCCCGATGGTACTCTGATACTAGCACTTGAGAATGGATATCTGGAGAATGACGGACTCCTGGAGAAGTTACGCAAAGTGTCGCATGTAACAATTTTTCACTAACTTTACAATTCGAAATCAGGCACTATCGGTGTGCACTGTAAGATTGTAATTTGCTTATGAACAAAATATCAATCCGTTTCTTCGACGACCGAGAGGTCCGGGCTATTTGGGATGAGGAGAATTCCAAGTGGTGGTACAGCGTGCTTGACATTGTCGGGGTGCTGAATGCGCAGGATGACTATGCCAAGAACAGGAACTATTGGAAGTATATGAAGAGCAAGTTGAAGAAGGATGGGGTTGAACTGGTTAGTGACACTAACCAGTTCAAACTGCGAGCGCCAGACGGGAAGATGAGATTGACAGATGTTCTTGATGCTTCTGGAGTTGTGGAATTGGCGAAGAATATGCCGAACAACAAGGCATCGCGATTCATTGAGTGGTTTTCTTACGGTGAAGATACCATTGACGGAAAGAGCAAAGCAAAGGCTTATACTTTATTCGAGAGTTCATTGCTCGATAGCATTGAGGTGGGAACGGTAAAAGGACTTCAGCAGATTCACGCTTATCTGTTTGGAGGATTGTACGACTTTGCAGGACAGATACGTTCAGTGAATATTTCCAAAGGCGGATTCACCTTCGCTCCAGTAGCGTTTCTTTCACAGACGTTGCATAACATTGAACAGATGTCGGAAGAGACTTTTGATGAGATTGCTGACAAGTATGTGGAGATGAATGTGGCGCATCCATTCCGTGAAGGTAATGGGCGAACAACGAGGATTTGGCTAGACCTGATTCTGAAGAAGCGACTTGGACAGTGCATTGATTGGAGCCAAATTGACAAATATGCTTATCTTGCGGCAATGGAAAAGAGCGTGGCGGATAGCACGGAAATCAAGGGGCTTCTGAAAGATGCACTGACGGATAAGGTGAATGACAGGGAGATGTTCATGAAAGGAATAGATTATTCGTATTATTATGAAGAACGGTAAAAGAGAATATGAAGAAAAGGTACGCGGCGCGTACCCAATAGACTTAGATGTACATTCGGTCAAGATGTGAAAGAACTGCTATTGACACTCCGGTAGAGAAGAATCTGTTCGACTACCTCACGTCTGCGAATGTTTAACTTTAAATGACATTGAAAATGAAAACAATAAACGTAGTTGCAGCCGTGATATTCAAAGATGGGAAAATCTTCGCCACGCAGCGTGGCTACGGTGCATTCAAGGATGGTTGGGAGTTTCCCGGCGGCAAGGTCGAGGCGGGGGAGAGTCCTGAGGATGCACTTAGAAGGGAGATCCGCGAAGAACTGGAGACCGAGATCAAAGTCGGCGAACTGATTGACACCATTGAATATGACTACCCGGACTTCCACCTTTCGATGAAGTGCTACGCCTGCACCATCCTTTCCGGTGACCTTCATCTGGTCGAGCACGAGGCCGCCCGTTGGCTGACCGCCGAACAGCTCGGTTCAGTCGAATGGCTGCCTGCTGACATCACCTTGATCCCCAAGATCGCCCGACTGCTGTAAGGTTTGTCATTACGACAGCAGCGGGTAGTAACGGACGTTATAATATTCATTGAGCGGCTGTGAATCTATTCCCGAATCCTTGAGTCGATGATTATCGTCACCGGGCCATCGTTGACAAGGGAGACCTGCATATCCGCGCCGAATACTCCTTTGCCGACCGGCTTGCCGATCGCCGCCGAGACTTCCTCGCAGTACTTCTCGTACAACGGGACTGCCAAATCGTGGCCTGCGGCACGAATGTAGGAAGGGCGGTTCCCTTTCTTGGTGGATGCCGTCAGAGTGAATTGCGACACCGCAAGAACCTCCCCTCCAACATCCACGACACTCCTGTTCATCACGCCATTCTCATCATTGAATATCCTCAGTCCCACAGTCTTGCCCACAAGCCAGCGCATATCCTCTTCCGTATCTCCGGTCTCGACTCCGACAAGCACCAGGAGCCCGTTCCCGATCCCGGACACGGTTCTGCCCTCAATGGCAACGCTTGCGCGCGACACCCTTTGAATCACCAATCTCATTATTATACAATATTTTATATTAATGCCTCTGTTATGAAAATACAGACAGACGTAGCCAACTTTGCGGCGTGCTACAGCAGCAATATGTAAATCAGCACCGCCGCGGGAACGGGTCCTGAAATATTCATCAGTGGCTGTGAATATTTATCCTCACCCTTGCGAATATATTGACCGTCAGAATTATACAGCGCGGTGGAATATCTGCTGTCGCCTTGGCGTATGTTTTTCCCGTCCCAGCTGAAAAACACCTTGGCATATTTGCCACGACCGCCACGCAGCTCCACCCCGTTCCAATTGTATAGAATCTCACCGTAGCGACTGTCGCCTCTGCGGATATATTCACCATCGAAATTAATCAAAACCTCTGAATATTTACTGTTCCCCGCCCTCAGGCAACTTCCGTCCCAATTGTACAAGGGTGCCGAGTAAACATCCTTCCCGCGCCTGATGTAAGACTGCGCGTCCGCCACCACGCAAGCAAGTATCATTATGAATATAACAACCGCTATCCGTTTCATATTTAAACGATTATTCTTGCTGCCTAATTATCGCCTCCACACTGCTCCTTTTCGATCTCATTACGTAGATCCGCAAGAACCTTCCCTTTGAAACTGAAATATTTCGGACCTTGGTAAGCTCCGGAAGTGTTCTGCTTTTCAACAGGAAGAAACGTTCCCGTAAAGGCTGACAAGCTATAAAGCCGCCCGTCATATTCAACCTTGTCATCCGTCGCGACCTTTAATGGAATATTCAGTTCATCGAATATGACCGTGTCTCCTATGTTTATTCCAACCATATGGAATTTAAAATTTGGCCTGGCTATCCGCTTCTTTTTCTCCGCCTCTTCGTTCTTGATGGCGTTGTCCTGTTCCTTATTCTGGGATATTACCGGTTTTCCGTCAACATAGATGGCCAGTTCCGCATCGTCCAGAAGATCGGCCATATCACGCATAATGTCAAGTGCCACAGCGGGAGCGATGTTGAAAAACTCCCTGTTCTGGCGGATCCTCAAATCCGTCAGCCTGTCTATCTGCTTGTGAATCTGCTTTTCAACCTTGCTGTATTTGCTGGTGTAAAGCGTGGCGTAAACCTCAAACGGCAGTGGAACCGCAGTGTTGTCCAATTCCTTCGAGCGAACATCCACAGGACGTGAACTCTTGCCGATCTTGACCCAATCCTCACGAAATGAAGGATTTGTCAATATGTAAACATAACCTTTTCCGGATTCCATAATTGTTTTGGATATTTTACTTTTATTCGGTAGCGAATTTAATGATAATCCGATAAATATCCTATGCTTATCTATATGGGTTGACTATAAATGATAAATTTACTCGCCGAAGTTTGAACGGCGAACAGAGGTGGCGCAAAAACATACGATATTGCTCCCGTCGAGGACAATAATGCGTGCGGCGGGAGCATTAAAATGATAAAACGCGGCTTCTGGCGGTTGCGGATTCATTCAGATATAATGTGATTACATACTAACAACAATGGATGTGAACAATACTAGTATATTGTAACATCTAAATATTGCATAAAACTAAAAATAATTGTATCTTTGTTGTATCACATACAGCACGATACGATTATGCCTATTCAGAAGTACGAGGTGAGCTTGTCTGCAGAGGAGCGCAAACAGCTGACCAAGAT
>OQVT01000961.1_pt1 | contig 17564 bp, 17 predicted proteins | sample 1691561 | NCBI WGS metagenome assembly OQVT01 (sample SAMN03418260, study PRJEB22391) | human gut metagenome | biome: human-gut; feature: organic feature; material: feces | host: Homo sapiens | place: Tanzania | collected 2013-01 | reverse complement strand
CCGTCAGATCGTTGCGGATCTCTCTTTCAATAGCAGGTGCTATTAAACGATCATAGCTATCCTCCGCTGCTGCACGGATCACCGGTGAGGTGTATTCATTTTCCTTTGTGATCAGTTTCTTTTCCAGATAACGAAGGATCCGTTCTTCCGGTGCATTGACTTTTACAGTCAGTATCTTTTCTGCCTCTCCGCGGTTCAATGCCAGCACCCTGTGGCCTGCAATCTTCTTCACCGGCTCTTCAAAATTGTAATACATCTCGTAGACACTCTGAGCCTTCTCATCCTTAGCCGTACTGGTAACAATACCTTCCTCTACAGTGATATTACGGATATAGAGACGATGATCCGCATCATCAGATACCATCTCGGCGATGATGTCCTGTGCCCCCTGCAATGCTTCCTCCGGAGTCTTTACTTCTTTTTCTTCGGAAACATACTTGGCCGCCTCGTTAAGCACCGGTTCCGTCGCCTCCTGGCGCAGAATGTATTCTGCCAGCGGCTCCAGTCCCTTTTCCTTGGCAATGCTGGCACGGGTCTTTCTCTTGGGACGGTAAGGGCGGTACAGATCCTCTACCACTACCAGGGTCTGGGCTGCCAGGATCTTCTCCTTTAACTCATCGGTAAGTTTTCCCTGTTCTTCGATGCTCTTCAGCACCTGCTCCTTTTTATCTTCCAGACTTCTCAGATAGGTCAATCTCTCATCCAGATTACGAAGCTGCTCGTCATTCAGAGATCCGGTGACCTCCTTACGGTAACGGGAGATGAAAGGGATGGTATTTCCCTCATCGATCAGCTTCACCGCAGCTTCCACCTGCCATTTTTCTACCTGAAGTTCTTCTTTGATTTTCTGTATAATATCCATAGTTCCTCCTGATGGCCTGTTGCCATTTTGTTTTGCGCATGGATATATTATACTGGAAATCGGAAGTTTTCTCAATCTTTTCATTTTTATTTCATTTGCTTATTGTGTGGAAAAATGGTACAGTACTTATTATAAGTGCGGCAGATAAATTCACCATATGCCGCCCGGAAATGAGGCTTTCTATGGATTATTATCAGAATCAGAATAACGAAATGAATCAAAATATACCACAGATCGATCCAAAATACAGGGGTTTGTCGATTGCTTCTATGGTCTGCGGCATCTGTTCCCTGGTATTATGCTGCAGGGCGCATTGCGATAGAAAAAGTATGTACAAGACGTAAAGAAGAAAAAGTAGGATTAAAACATCCAATGAGTGAAGATGATAAACAATGGCTAGGTCATCAAACATTTATTGATATGGAAATCACTTCTTATGATGGATTAAAGCTAGAAGGGCAGTTCCTTCCTTATCCTGATTCTAATAAGTTAGTCATCTGTATTCATGGATTCCATTCTCATCATTATCGTGAGTTTGCGTATTATATTCGTTTCTATCATGAACTTGGTTATAATATCCTTCTTCCAGATAATAGAGCACATGGACAGTCAGAAGGACATTATATTGGTTTTGGATGGTTGGACCGTTTAGATATATTAGAATGGATTAAAGAAATGGAAAAGTATTTCCACAATGAACCTATGAGTATTGTCTTACATGGTATATCTATGGGTGGGGCAACAGTACTCATGGTAAGTGGAGAAGAATTATCTGATAATGTGAAAGCTATTGTCGCTGATTGCAGCTATACAAGTGCATATGATGAATTCAAATACTACTTAAAGAATAAAGGATGTCCACCATTCTTATTACTTCCTAGTGCTACATTATTATCTAAAAAGACTGTAGGGTATAACTTCAAACAAGCCAGTGCAGTCAATCAGGTCAAGAAGTCTAAAACACCTACATTATTTATACATGGTAACCAGGATCACTTTGTGCCTACTTACATGGCATTAGAACTCTATAATGCATGTCAGGCAGAAAAGAAATTACTTATTGTGAATGATGCCGCACATGGTGAATCTTATCATAAAGAGAAGAAACTAGTTCAAAGCAATATTACTCATTTCTTAGAGAAATATGTAGACTAAATAAACCGAGCGATTATAAAAGGGTCTTTAATTTTTGCAGGGGTCAGACCTTCGCTCTAAATATTTGGGGGTCTTGGAAACAGCACCTTTAAATCTGTGGGGGTCACACTGCGGCTCCCACTTTTTAAGTATTTTTGTGTAATTAAAAACCTTTCGCTGTATCATTAATTTGCTCATATTAAATCAAAGCGAAAGGAGATCACAAATTGAATAATGATCTAAGGATTATTTTAAGGGATTATGAATCCTCTGTACAGTCTCATACGATTGAAATTAATGAAAAAGAAGTGATTTATTGTATCACGCTTAAGAGAACCATTATCTCCTGTCCAGAATGCAGCAGTAGAATAAATATTAAGGACTATAGAAAATGTAAAGTCATACATAACATGATAAGAGGCAAGAACCCATGAAAAGAAGAATGTCATAACAAGAGCAATAGGTGGAGAAGAACAGGTAGAGCCTGAAATGTTTTCTATTGATCTTAAACCAGACAGTAAAATTCTTATGTGTTCTGACGGATTGACTAACATGCTTGAAGATAATGATATCTTAAGCATTGTAAAGAAGCATGCCGATATAGAAAAGGCAGCTGGGGAGCTGGTTGACAGAGCTAATGAGAATGGTGGTAAAGATAATATTTCAGTTATAATTGTAGAGCTGTAGTGGAAGGAATAATATATATGTTAAGAAAAGGAATGTTTTTAGCAGACAGATATGAAATAATTGAGCAGATTGGTACTGGCGGTATGTCTGATGTTTATAAGGCAAAGTGCCATAAGCTCAACAGATTTGTTGCTATCAAGGTTATGAATTTGTAAACTGGACAGATGCAGATGGAAAAGTAGTAAGCACTTCTAACCCATATGCATTTGAAGTAAACGCAAATACTACACTTAAGGCAAACTTTAAGAAAGTAGAAGTAACACCAGCTACACCTTCATCAAAAGATATCTTAGATGCAATCATTGCTGGTAATAAAGTACCATCAGTAATTAAGAAGGGTGAAACAGAACTCGTTCTTCCTAAGGTTCCTGAAGGTTACAACATCAAGATTACTCAGGTAAGTCCTGAAGGTATCATCGCATTAGATGGTAAAGTAATTACACCTAAGAAGGATACAGATGTTCTTGTTACAATCTCAGTAACAGATGCAGAAGGTAAATCATTCTCTGCAGACTTCATCGTAAAAGTAGAAGGATTAAATGAATCTGATAAGGAAACTCCAAAAGATCCAACTGATGATAAGAAACCTGCTAAGACAGGAGATGCCACATCAATTGCTAGCTGGATTTCTATGATGACAATTGCAGGTGCAATGTTACTTAAGAGAAAAAGAAGATCATAAAATTCTACCTCTTGAGAGATAGCATGAAAAATGCTATCTCTTTTTTAGTTGTTGCTATTCTTTCTCCTCATCCTTTACAATATGAACTAAGGAGGTCTTCCTATGATTAAAGTAAATACACTCTTAAGAATTATCCAAGATGCAGTCGATTCTAATAACTATGAGCTTGCAGTACAATTAACTCAACCACTATATGCTTTCTACAAAGAAACCCTAGGAGAAAATCATCCAGATACATTGAATGCATTGGAGGATCTAGCTGATTATTGTGATAAATTAGGGGTCTACAATCAGGCTATACAATATAGTCAGCAGGTATATGAAATCTCAAAAGCAAGCCTTGGCTTATATCACAAAGATACATTGGCAAGCTTAAACAATCTTGCTGCTTGTTATGCTCATGCTGGAGACCATCATCAAGCTATAGAATTATTCCTAAGAGCTTATAATATTGAAAAAGAAGTACTCGGAAAATATCATTCATACACTTTGTTATCACTTAGAAATATTGCAGCGAGCTATTATCATCTTGAAGATTATAAGCATGCTATAGAATATGGCACAAAGGTTTATGAAGCAAAAAAAGAAGTATTAGGAGAAGAACATGTTGATACATTGTCTTCACTTGATGAACTCGTTACTTATTATGCAAAAAATAGAGATTATCATCAAGGGATAGAACTTGCAACAACTTGCTATGAAAAAGAAAAGAAAGTGTTAGGAGATAAACATCCTGATACACTTTCAACACTTAATACAATTTCTAATTTCTATTATCAAATCAAGGATTATCATAAAGCATTAGAATTAGAAAAGTACCTATATAAGATGAAAAAGGAAGTGTTAGAAGAGAATCATCCTGATGTATTAGTCGTCATACAAAATATTGCAGCACTCTATGACCAATTAGGAGAACACCAAAAAACGCTAGAGTTTAGCTGGTCTGCTTATAATGATTTAAAAGAAATCTATGGAGATAATCATATAAAAACGATTAACACATTGAGAAATCTTGCTGCTTATTATTATAAGTACGATGATTTTCATAAAGCACTTGAACTTGGTTTATCTGTATATGAGTTAAAGAAAAATCAATTAGGTATGCATCATCCAGATATACTCAATGCATTAAGTGATTTGGAACAATATTATGATGTTTTAGGGAACTATGATCATGCATTCGAAATTGCTGAACATATATATGAATCATATAAAGAAACATTAGGAGAAAAACATCCTGAGACACTTCTTTCTTTATCAAGTTTATCTATCTATTATAGCAAGAAAGGAAACTATATCGATGCACTTAAAACATCACAAATAGCTTATGATGCAATGAAAGAAGTATTTGGTGAAACACATCCGTATACAATCAATACATTTGAACTATTATCCACCTATTTTTATAATCTGGGAGATTATACCCATGCTTTAGAATTAGAAAAAGAGGTATATGAATTAAGAAAAAAACTTCTTGGAGAATATGATAAAAAGACAATTATTTCATTAGCTAATCTAGCAAGTTGTTATCATCGAGTAAAAAACTATCATCAGGCAATCACACTAGGGAAATCAGCCTATGAAAAAGCGAAGCAGAAATTGGGAGATAGAAATCCTCTTACACTCTCATTCTTAAACAATCTTGCAATACAGTATAGTAGTCTCAATAACTATGATCAAGCAATAGAACTAGGGACTAGAGCTTATCAAACACAAAAAGAAGTACTAGGAGAAAATAATCCTTACACCATCAATACACTTAGCGATTTAGCCAACTGTTACAGTAAAATTGGAAATGATAGTAAGGCAATTGAATTAGGAACTTCCTCTTATGAAAGAAGTAAAGAAGTATTAGGTGCAAGTCATCCATCTACACTTAAATATCTCTATCGTCTCATACTTTCATTATATGTTACTAATGCTTCACACCAAACTATGAGAAAGTATCTGATGGAATATTATGAAAATATTAAAGATATGAAAGTGACAGCGTTTGATATCAACGATATTTCTTCGAGAAGAAACTATCTTGATCAATTTAGTGGTGCATATAGACTTTTAAAATCTTGTGTATTGATTGATCCCTTTGATAAGCTCATAGAGTATCTTTTTATCAATAAGAATCTATTTTTTGAAATAGATATCAATAGATTCAATAATAAAGCTTTAGACGACAGAACATCTCTTGAAGAAGTAACTCATACAATAGGGAATAATCTTATTATTGATTTCTATGAATTAGAAAATACTGGCTATGGTCTCATTCTTATTAAAGAAGGAAAGTGTTCATATCATGTGGTTGATTATGCTGATATTATCAATGGATCATTCATGAACAACGAAGGTATTCATTCTTTCATTGGTTCTCTTGGAGATTATGAACATATTTATATCTGTCCTGATGGTAAACTCTATAATCTTTCTTTTGAAAGAATACTAAACAATCTCAATATCTCTTACCTCAGTTCAGTACAAACACTTTTTCAAGATAATACTAATGAAGATAATTACAACCAGCTGGTATCTTTTGTCTATCCTGACTTCTCAGGTACACAATCTGAAGATAATGATAGAGGAGACTCAAAAGGTGTTCTATATGGTTCATATTTAGAAGGTATGTTTATTCATGATATCTATGGTGAGAAGTCTACAATTTATAGTTCAGGTAAAGCCAATCATGATAACTTCCTTAATACAAGAAGACCAAAAATACTTCATGTTTCTACTCATGGTGATTATCTAGATAATGAAAACATGGAACCAATGGATAGAGGCATTCTTTGTTTATCAGGGTATAACGTAGAAGAAAACAATTCAGGCTATATCAGTGCTAAAGAAATACAGTATATGGACTTAAATGGAACAGAACTAGTTGTATTGTCAGCATGTAATACAGGTCTAGGTGAAAATATAAGTGGTGAAGGTATTTATGGTATTAGACGTGCATTTGAGCTTGCAGGATGTGAGACATTGCTACTTACTGTAGAAGAAGTAGATGACTATAATTCCGCAATATTTATGAAATCATTCTATGAAAGATACAATCAGACAAACAATATCTATCAGTCCTTCAAGGATACCAAGGAATACTTAAAAGCACATAGTATAGTAGAACTCAAAGAATTAAGAGATGTCTTTGAAAAAGAAATGAAAAATAAAATCAAGAATCCTTTCATCTATATAAGAAATCTTAATGAACTCAATAAGAGAATTGAGGAAAGTGAAACTATTGGACAAATAGTCAGAAAAAAGAATAATCAATATATTCAGGAAGATTGGAATGGATTCATTATTCAAGGAAAGATAGAAAACGCATAGTGTTAGAAACATATCAAAAAAGGTGAAGACTTATCTATCAAGATAAAGTAATCACCTTTTTGTTGCTGAATGTTAAGTATCTAAAGTATCTTTCTAGTATGAATTTTAATTAGCTGAGACTTTGATATATATGATCTACTAAACCATAAACAATCGCTTTTCTTGCATCCATATGATAATCTCTATCACAATCTTTCGCAATTGTTTCAATATTAGCACCACAATTTCGTGCAAGTATTGAATACAAGTTATTATTGATTTCTTCAATGTGTTGTGCAGATCTTAAAATATCAGTAGTCTGTCCTGAGAATCCAGCTAGAGCTTGATGAATCATCATCCAGGCATTTGTTCCTATGTAACGTTTACCTTTTGTGCCAGATGATGCAATCACTGCGGCCATAGAAGCTGCCTGGCCCATTACAATTGTTCTAATATCACATTCAACGCTATTCATAGTATCTAAAATAGCTAATCCAGCAGTAACAGAGCCACCAGGAGACATAATCCAAAGAGTGATATCTTCATTACTCACTGCAGCTAAATGATTCATTTGGCAGCAGATATCTGCTGCGAGTGAATCTGTGATTTCATCTGTAATGTAGATGACTCTTCTAGAAAATTCTTCAGATATACAATCAGAAACCATATAACCTGTAGAAGTAGTAATTCTTGTTGATGGTAATTTCATATTCTATTCCTCCTTTAACCATTGGCGAATCAGATACATCTTCAAAAATATCTTTAAGTTTTACTATGATTTTTATTTTTTTAAGAAAATCACTGCTGTATCATCTTTCATTACAAGACCATTTGAAAAAGGAATAGGTATATTACCAGTCACTACATCCATCGTAAATTGATATACTGTATAAATTTCAACCTCTGGTGGATTGATATCATATGAAGGTACTTCATATTTTTTATCATCGTAGATATAAATGCTTGGCAACATCATACAATATTTGATTCCTTTTGAAATATTGATATAGATTGCTTCTTTGTAATTCCATACTTTTTTCAGCATCATAAGATCTGTAATGCTACATAATGGCTTTTCTACACCATCAGGAGTAATATTTGTGTTTCCTAATTTTGTTTCCAAATTATTAAGTAATTCAAGCTCAGTAGAGCCGAGATATAATGTAGATGTACAGTTAGAAAGAAGTTTTTCTGGATTGTTGTATCTTTCATTTAATAGCGCTAAACTCTGTACACAAAGGTAATATCTAATGTTTCTACTACGATGTGTTGCTAATGCTTTATCCATATTTGGAATTGGTATTGAGGCAAACTCATCTAAGACAAAATTCATACGTGTTTTTAAGCGACCATCTTTAGAGTGATAAGCCTTATCAATCAAGAAACTCTGAATTTGACTTATAATGATTCCGACAATTGGATCAGCTGTAGATGTTGTATCATCAGTTACAATAAATAAAGCAGTCTTAGGTTTAAATAAATCATACAATTCAAACGTATTATGAGACAACATTCTGGATAATTTAGGATTTTGATTAAAAACCCCAAAACAACCAGCAGCTGAAACCAAAATACTTCTAAGTGTCTCATCTGCAGAAGAAATAATCTGCTTCAGAGAGCTTTTTGTTATGTTGTCAGGCATTTTATTTAAAAAGGATAAATCAAGATTCTTGGTAGAATTCTTCATATTATAATTAGACCAGTTCAAAACATTAATCTGCTCTATTTTTGGATAAGATTCAAACATTAATGCGCCAGTCGCATTCATATACATGCGCGCAGAATCATTCCAAAAGAGGTCATTTGTGACTTTACGTTCATCTTCGGATAAAACATTAACTATGTCTGAAAGTAAAGACAAACCCTTATCTTTGTTGCCATAACGATATACTTGAGCAGCATATTTTAAAATATTAAAGCAATCCTTGTCCATAGAACGAAAATCAATACAAAAAACTTTATACCCTGACTTTTGAAGCATCCCTGCAGTGAGATTATATAATTCCCCCTTAGGATCAGTTATAATCATATTTTCAGGACTATTCGCCTGACTTAGAGTATAGATAAGAGGAGTAAAACAAGAAAGACTCTTCATCATACCACTTGATGCAATGATTGCAGTATGTCCATCATCAGTATCAATATAGGCAGTTTTACCATCAGAAATGATTGGTAAACCGCCTTTTTCTATCTTTTCATTCTTATTAAAATCTACTTTAGTTAGTTGTTTTAGTATTTCTTTTCTTGGTGTCCAATAAGCAATAGGCTTTTCATATACATAACCAGCATAACTAGCTTCGTGTTTCTTCATATTTCTCTTTCTCCTTGTTTGATTCGATAACTTGATTTAGTTCATCAAGTTCTCTTTTATTTAACATATAACGAATCATAGAATTTGGATTAGATACCAATTTATCAATCAATTTCATATTGACACATTCATTTGAATTCCATGAAATAATTGTGATTAACTGAGAAACAGCTTCCTCACTAAAGTGATGACATAATAGATCGATAAAAAAGAATATTACACTATCTGTACATCTCATTCTCTTTGCTTCACATATTGAATGCACAATTTTTATCATATTTTTTTCTTTTTTTTCTTCAATTACTTTGCATGGAATGTTGTCGATGATAAATAACTGTAGAACCTTGCTGACTAATTCTTTGGCTGATTTTTCATTCTTGTTATCGATTAAAAAAATATACTTCCATGTTTCATTCATATCCATGAGAAAATAAAGTATTAATTTAAAATAATGATCATCACAATGATTCAAATAACTGCTTAAATTGATAATAATATAACCTTGAAATTCATTTCTACGTCCAGCGTACTTGGCAGCTAATCCTTGAAGACGTTTTAATTCAGTAAATTGTTTTTCAAAGGGTTCTGTATAGCGTAGTTCAAATATGAATGAGTTTCGTTCACCTTCAAAAAAATCTGGATGATTATTTTTATAGATACTCACAATAAGTTCAATAGTTTCTTTTTGCTCATAGGGTCTACCTAGAAGAATGAAGTTCTCTGAATTATAATTCTTCTTTAAAGTGTCCATTGTTACATTCCTCCTTTAAATTTATATGAAACTTTTATGATTTATATTTCGTTTTTATCACCACCTTCACCTATAATACATATCCCTTTATTATTCCCATTTTTTGGATGAGATATTTCTTGGTATAAACAAAAACATGTATTGGGAAGATGCAGATGATTGAGATTAACAAGATATATATATTGTGGCAGATGAAATTAGAAATATTATTAGATATAAAAAAATCCTCCTAATAGGAGGAATTCATTATGCTGTTTTCAGACTTTTTTTCATTTTAACTAACGCAACAACTGCAAGTACTGCATTAATTAAACACCAGAATGACCAGATATATAAATCACCATAACTTCCAGCACCAGTAAAACCAAATAAAGCAGCTAAACCAAATAATACAACTAATGCAATATTGCCACCTTTTTTAACACTTTTTCTCACGCAGATTGAAACAATACCACCAGCAAGTAAAAGAATTGCGACAAATAATCCAGCACTTCCTCCTGCTTCTCCATTGGCTGACATTGTATTGGCTACACCAGCCAATGCAGATTGGAATAATACAAATACGCTTAATACGATTGATAATATTCCAGAAACTAATTTCCAAGTTTTCATGAATAATTTAAGGGGCACCATCCGGTGCCCCTCACTCTTAATCAAAATCAAAGTTATCTTTATTCTTCTCTCTAAAGATTTCAAATATCTCATTCAATAAGTCTTGATCATCTACAGAACAATAGTTCTCTTCATCAGAATCATCATCTGACTCTTCACACCTTAAGATTACTACCTCATCTGCCTCATCTTCTACAGGCAATAAAACAACATATGCTTCATTGTTATGTTCAATTAAATCAAGATATTCAAACTCTACTTCATTTCCATGTTCATCATTCAATACGACAATATTATCCATTAATCATCCCTCCTACTATATTCTTCTCCATATTTCACAAGACGATCAAACATCTTCTGATATTCTTCATTTTCAAAAGTAATCTTCTTAATATTATTCAACTTATAAAGAGCCTCAGTACTATCCTCAAACACTTCATCCTCATACTCTTTATGCCATCTTGTATAATCCTGATCAATCAAATAAGCCATTTTCTTACCATCAATCAAAGATTCTACATAATCTTCAGCTGCATCACCAATCTCATGATTCTCAAAAGAGTCTTCTTTATGTTCATACTTTTTAAGATATTTGAGTTCGGTATCTACATTACGAGTATAAATCTCTGAAGTAAGTTCAGCATCCTTTTCTTCAATCTTCCATCTCTCTTCTAATGCTTTCTTTAGATCCTTATAGAATGCATCATCAAGCGATTCTTTTGTTTGTGTAGTGGTATCTGTTTTTCCTGTATCCTTCTTTTCACTATTATTATTTATACATGCACTTAAACTAAATACCATCATGCCCGATAACAAAATTGCGAATAGTTTCTTCATTTTTTGAAACCTCCTTTCAAATTTATTATATAGGAATTTTGTTTCTTCTTGAGAAAATATGCATCTTGAAAATTAAATAAGTATACTATTGACCTTAAAGTACACTTTAAAGATAGAATAAAGCAAAAAGGGGGAAAAATATGGCTAAAAGAATAAATCCATTAGAAGGATCATTATGGGATAAGATCCTTGCATTCGCATTGCCTTTGGCAGCTACAAGTATTATCCAGCAGTTATTTAATTCATGTGATGTCGCCACTGTAGGACAGTTTTCAGGAAGTCACTCATTGGCTGCAGTTGGGAGTACTGCACCAATCACAAATCTATTTATCACTATCTTTGTAGGTTTCTCTGTAGGCGCGAATGTTATTATATCGCGTTTCTTAGGAGCACAAAGAGAAGATAGAGCCAATCAGGCGATTCATACAGCACTTGTATTATCAGTCATTACAGGTTTCATTGTTTCTGTTATTGGAGAAATCATTGCCCGTCCATTACTAGAAATGATGTCCACACCAACAGAAGTACTACCTCTTGCAGTACTCTACTTAAGAGTCTGTTTCATAGGAATGTTCTTCTTAACTATCTATAACTTTGAATCTGCGATTCTAAGGGCAGGTGGAGATACCAAAAGACCACTCTATTGTTTAATTATCTCAGGTACAATCAATGTTGTATTGAACTTAGTATTTGTCATCTTATTTAAGCTAGATGTTGCTGGTGTTGCTTTAGCCACTACAATCGCTGATGCGACAAGTGCATGCTTACTCTTTAGAATACTTTCTAAAGAAGAAGGTGCATTGCAGGTCAGACTAGATAGAATGAAGATAGAGTGGATCTACACAAAAGAAATACTCATTATTGGGATTCCTGCCGCAATACAAGGAATGTTATTCAATATTTCAAATATCATCATCCAGTCAGCTATCAATAGCTTAGGTGCTGATATTGTTGCTGCATCCACTGTTGCTATGAACTTTGAAATGTATACTTATTTCTTGATTACAGGTTTTGCACAGGCGGCTATTACCTTCACATCTCAGAATTATGGTGCTAAGAATTATAAACGCTGTGTACAGTCTATCAGATGGTGTATGTTACTTGGGGCACTCTTTACTGGTTCAGTCAGTGCACTCTTTATTATATTCTCACCAGTCCTCGCAGGTATCTTTACATCAGATCCTGCTGTTGTGAAAATAGCCTGTATCCGTATCTCTATTGTAGTCGCATTTCAAGTAATCAATATGACAATAGAAATCATGTCAGGTGCACTCAGAGGACTTGGTAACCCAATGATCTCTACAGTACTCTGTATCGTATTCACATGCGCTTTAAGACTTGCTTGGATCTTTATCGTATTCGCAAGAATACATACATTCGAGTCAGTGCTAGTTGTTTATCCAGTTAGCTGGGCTGTCACCGCTTCTTCTATTGTGATTGCTTATCTTGTAGTAAAAAAGAAGAAACTTATAATGTAAGCCGGAATAAACTCTGGCTTTTTTTTCATTACAATTTCATTTAAAATAAAGAGTAGGGAGGGATAACCCATGAAACAACATAACACATTAACACTTAAACAATTCATCATAAGATCCATAGGTGCTTACTTCATTACTCTTGTTATATTCTGCTTATTTATATTCAAAGTCATCCCAGGCTGCTCATTACTCCAATCTAAACTTGTTTTATTCCTACTTACAGTACTTGGCTTTGGACTCATTTACTTTGAAAAAGAAGACAGAAGAAACCATTTAAGTATAGCCCTCAATGTATTCATGCCTTTTGGTATCTATACAACAATTGCCTATATGCAGTTACTACCAATTCCACTAGGACTTGTATGGATCATACTTGCACTACTTGATCTTATTTATATAGGCTTTTATTTCTATAAGGTAAAAAGAAGAAACTATAACTCACTATTAGAAAAATCACAGATGGTAATTGGAGCCGCTTCTCTATTATCTCTTATTATCGTATTAAGTTTTACATTATTTGGTTCTTCTATCATTCAATCATCTACACAGGTATCCAATAATACTGATACTTATATGAGACAATACGATGAAAAATCACTTAAGAACTTACATCACTGGTCAAAGCTAACACGTAAAGAGAAACTCAACACATTACAGACAATATGCAATAACGAAAGAGACTATCTAGGTATACCATTTAGAATTAAAGTAGGAGCTGGTAGTGGTCTCACACATTCCTATGCACAATATAATAACAAATCAAAAGAAATCACTTTTGAAATCAGTCAGTTAGACCATGCGTCTTCTACAACTCTATTAGAAGCATTGCTTCATAGTACATACCATGCCTACGAATATGCGCTTGTGGATTCCTATGACACGATGAGTGGTGATTATAACAAGCTATTAGACTATCGTACTATTGCGACTTATAAGAAAGAGTTTGCGACAAAGGTGACAAACAAGGCTGTAAACTACAATCAGATCAATGAATCCAATGCGAAAGCATACGCGGCAGAGGCTCTTCAGGACTATCAAATCAAGCTCAAACATACAAAAAAATAGCTGTATACAAAAAGTGAACAATGCAAAAATGTATTGTTCATTTTTTTGTGCATACGTCCTTTACAAATTTAATTATTGTACAAGATTTAGTACAATCTCCTCTCAAAGTAATAATTTTTTACTATAAAATAGACACATTTGTATGGAATTTAGTAAATACATGAATAAAACTATAAATTGTCATTAAAATACAAAATTTTATGTGAAATTATGTTGACAGTATACAATTTTTAGACTAAACTTATCACCATAGTAGAAAACAAAATACTACAGGAGGAGAATATATGAAAACAGGTAAAACAGTAAAAGTATTGCTTACCGCTGCAACTGCTGCAGGAATGTTAGCTGGCTGTGGTTCTAAGACAGATACTGATACATTCAGATTTGCAAGTGAATTAGATATTCAGGGTATGGATTCTACAGTCGTTGATGATGGTATGTCATTCAACGCAATTCATGCTATTACAGATGGTTTAACAGCCGTTAACGAAAAAGGTAAGACTGCACCTGCAATCGCTAAGAGCTGGGATGTAAGTGATGATGGTAAGACTTATACATTCCACTTAAGAGATGCAAAGTGGTCAAATGGTGATAAGGTTACTGCAAATGACTTCGTTTATTCTTGGCGTAAGATCATCAAAGATGCTGGTAACTATGCTTATATGTTAGGTAACGGAGGTGCTTCAGTTAAGAATGCAGATGCACTTATGGAATTAGGTGCTAATGCAACTGATGAACAGATGGCTACTCTTGGTGTTACAGCTAAAGATGATAAGACTTTAGTAGTAGAACTTGAAAACAAAGTTCCATATTTTACAGACTTAATGGCATTCCCATGTTACTTCCCACAGAACGAAAAGTTCGTTGAAAAATGTGGTAAAAACTATGGTACTAAGCCAGAATATACATTATCAAATGGTGCTTATAAGATGACTAAGTGGGTTAAGGGAAACAAAGCAACATTCACTAAGAACGATAAGTACTATGATGCTAAAACAGTAGCAACTAAGAATCTTGAAATGTACTTAGTACAGGATCCTAAGACTGCTGCTCAGAACTTTGACAATGGCAAAGTTGACTATGCAACAATCAACTCTACATTAGTAGATAAGTATAAAGATAAAGATACATTCACTACTTTCAATGAAGGGTACTTATTCTACTTACAGTTAAACTTCAAGAACAACACTGTTGCTAACAAGAACGTAAGAGAAGCTTTAGCTTATGCAATCAACAGAAAAGATTTATGTGAAAACGTATTAAAAGATGGTTCTATGGCTGCAACTGGTTTCGTTCCATCTCAGTTATCTACTAGCCCAGCTGGTAGAGACTTCCGTGATGATGCAGATAAATATGTAAGCTATGACCAGAAGAAAGCTCAGCAATATTTAGATGCAGCTAAGAAAGAATTAGGTACTGATACAATCACTATTGATTTATTATATGGTACTGATGAATCTCCAATGGATACTATGGCTGAATACTTACAGGGTTCATTCACTAAGTTAAAAGGCTTAAAGGTAAACATGGTTGCAACTGTTAAGAAAGACAGAATCTACAACAGAGAAGCAAATGGTAACTTCCAGGTAGTATGTACTCGTTGGGGACCAGACTATGCAGATCCAACAACTTACTTAAACTTAGCTACAACTGATAACTCAAACAACTATGGTAAATATACTAATGCTAAGTATGATGCATTAATGGAACAGATCCAGAAAGAATCAGATTTAACTAAGCGTTGGGATTTAATGATTCAGGCTGAAAAAGTTATGATGGAAGATATGGCTTATATTCCAGTATTCGAAAAAGGTTCTGCAGCATTAAAGGCTAAGAACGTAAAAGGATTAGTAGTGGTACCAGTAGGAACTCCATATACTTTCAAATATGTTAAATTAAAATAACCTCTACTTTGTGTCAAAGAGTGTGGCCGAGGAGATGATAAAAATGTCATCTCCTTTTTTTGCGTTTTGATTATACGTTCATAATATTTACGATAATGCTAAAATGTAATGAGATTTTAATAATTTTACAAAGAAATTGTACAAAACGATTGACTATATTTATTGTTAGGGGTAAACTACACAACTGTTAATATTAATAAATAAATTTTGGAGGGAAAATTAATGAAAACAGGTAAAACAGTAAAGGTATTGCTTGCATTAGCTACTGCTGCAGGTATGCTTGCTGGCTGTGGTTCTAAGACAGATACTGATACATTCAGATTTGCGAATGATACAGATATCGTTGGTATGGACAGCACAGTCGTTGATGATGCAATGTCTTTCAATGCAATCACTGCAATCACAGACGGTTTAACAACTGTTGATGTAAAGGGTAACACTATCCCAGGAATTGCTAAGAGCTGGGATGTAAGCAACAATGGATTAACTTATACTTTCCATTTAAGAGATGCTAAATGGGCAAACGGTGATGAAGTCACTGCACAGGACTTCGTATACTCATGGCACAGAATCATCAAGAATGCAGGTAACTACGCTTATATGTTAGGTAGCGAAGGTGCTTCAATTAAGAATGCTGACTCTTTAATTGATTTAGGTACTGCTGCAACTGATGAACAGTTAAATACACTTGGTATTAAAGCAACTGATGACAAGACTGTTGTCGTTGATCTTGAAAAGAATGTTCCATATTTTGTAAGTTTAATGTCATTCCCATGTTACTTCCCACAGAACCAGAAGTTCGTTGAAAAATGTGGTAAGAACTATGCAACTAAGCCTGAATATATTTTAGGTAACGGTGCTTATAAGATGACTAAGTGGATCAAAGGTAATAAGGCTACATTCACTAAGAATGATAAATATTATGATGCTAAGTCTGTAAAGACTAAGAACTTAGAAATGTACTTAGTACAGGATCCTAAGACTGCTGCTCAGAACTTCGATAATGGTAAAGTTGATTATGCAACAATCAATTCTACATTAGTAGACAAGTATAAAGGTAAAGATACTTTCAAGACTGTTAGTGAAGGATATCTTGCTTACTTAATCTGTAACTTCAAAGCAGATACTACTGCAAACAAAAATGTAAGATATGCATTATCTTATGCAATCAACAGAAAAGACTTATGTGATAACATCTTAAAAGATGGTTCACAGCCAGCAACTGGTTTTGTTCCAGGTCAGTTATGTAAGAGTCCTTCAGGCAAGGATTTCCGTGAAGAATCTGGTAAATATGTAGACTATGATGTGAAGAAAGCACAGGAATACTTAGATGCTGCTAAGAAAGAATTAGGTACTGATACAATCACTGTTGATTTATTATATGGTACTGATGAATCTCCAATGGATACTTTCGCAGAATACTTACAGGGTTCATTCACTAAGCTTAAAGGCTTAAAGGTTAACATGGTTGCAACTGTTAAGAAAGACAGAATCTACAACAGAGAAGCACAGGGTAACTTCCAGATTGCCTGCACTCGTTGGGCTCCTGATTATGCAGATCCAACTACTTTCTTAAATGTTTTATCTAGCACAAACTCAAACAACTATGGTAAATGGGAAAATGCACAGTTCAACTCATTACTAAAACAGGCTCAGACTGAAACTGACGTGAATAAGCGTTGGAATGAATTACTTGAAGCTGAAAAAGTAATGATGGAAGATATGCCAAATATCCCAGTTGTTGAAACTGGTACAGCTGCATTACAGGCTAAGAACGTTAAGGGATTAGTTCATAATTCAGTAAGTACTCCATACGTATTCAAATATGTAACACTTAAATAACATACAAAGGGGCTGTAACGAATAGATAGTATTTACTACTACCTAGGGCGTTACAGCTCTTTTTCGTATATTCCCACCTAAAAAGGTTATTCACCACGTGGC
>OQVT01000960.1_pt1 | contig 17573 bp, 13 predicted proteins | sample 1691561 | NCBI WGS metagenome assembly OQVT01 (sample SAMN03418260, study PRJEB22391) | human gut metagenome | biome: human-gut; feature: organic feature; material: feces | host: Homo sapiens | place: Tanzania | collected 2013-01 | reverse complement strand
AAATTGAACAGTTGTATGGAAGAAACTATTCCCAATTCCCTCCGCAGGGACTGACAACAGATGATTCTTTCTTCGCCTTCAAGTCTAAAATGACTGAAAAACCGGCAAGACTTTATTGCGGCATTATGAGCAGCAGTGCTACATTAGCTACTACATTGATTCGTGTGCAGGCGGCGCTCTTCTTTGCTACAAGAAGTTTGCTGTACCGTGATCAGTTTGAGCGGGGAGTTGCGGATAACTACTGGACGATGGTCTGCTATTTCAACAGCATCAGAGAGCTGGGCAATTCATTAACGCAACTGGAAGACGACGTCAGAGGTCGATTTGAATATCTACGGGATACGAAATTTAAACATATACAGGAAATGCAGGACGTCAAGTATCCGTCCTGTTTTGCAGAACTGACAAGTAGAAAAGGCTCTGATGAGGTCGCAGGAATTTTATCAAGGCTTGAGTATTCTATTACTGATGAAAACAAAACAGACAATGTCATAGATTGCGTGGCTTCATCCAATATGATATCGGTTGGTGTGGATGTGTCAAGGCTGGGAACCATGGTTGTTGTCGGACAGCCGAAGACCAATTCGGAGTATATCCAGGCTACAAGTCGCGTGGGGCGAAAAAATCCAGGACTTGTGCTTGCATTGTACAATGCAAGCCGTTCACGTGATCGAAGCCATTATGAACAGTTTTTAAAGTATCACGCGGGCATGTATCGATATGTGGAAGCAACCAGCCTGACTCCGTTTTCAGACCAGGCAGTATTGAAAGGCGTACATGCGGTATTCGTTACATTATGCAGATATTTGGATTTGAAATTGCAACCGAATAACAAGGCGGAATTGTTCAGATTGGATTTGCCGGTTGTGAAGAAGGCTAAAAGTATTATTTTAAATCGTGTAAAAGCGGTTGATCCAAGGGCAACTGATCTGGTGGAAGCACGACTGGATGAATTTATTGATTGCTGGAATTCCATGAAGGAAAGCTGCTCTTATATCAAAAAATCTTCCCGTGATAAGTATTATCTCCTAAAAGATGATAACAGCGGAGAAGAATTCAGCACAATGAACAGCATGAGAACGGTTGACGAAACGTCTGGCGTTTATGTTTACAATAACTAAAGGAGTCTGCTATGGGTTTCACCAAAAAGCCGCTAAAAAAAAGGAACTCAAGTGAAGAGAGAACTGAGTGGAGTGCACCGTTGCCGGCAGGCGAACTGAGGAAAAGCCAGATCATTACAACTTTTGGTCCAGGAGCCGTCGTAGATCTTGAAAAATTCTCCGGTATTATTGCGTCGGCTGATTTATGGGAAAGAGCCTATAAGAATTCAAATCAGCAAAAACGAATTCCGGAGTCTGCCAAAATTCATGACAGGAATTTAGAGCATCTGCTTGGCGTCCGATATTTTCTCGCGCCCAAAACAATGGAAAGTAATAAAAATAGCAGCAATCATCTTTCGCAGGATGTATACGCTTTTCGATTTCCCTATATGCACTTCTGCCCTGCCTGCGGAAGACTGGATGTCTATTGGAAGCTGGGGAGTGGGGATGATGATTTTACTACCTGCCGGCACTGTGGGAAAAAACACAAATTGATTCCATCCAGATTTGTTGCGGCCTGCATAAATGGGCATATCGAGGACTTTCCGTTTAACTGGTGGGTACATCGTGGCAAGACACAGTTGGATCATAAATTAAAGATTCGATTCAATAACACTTCTGGTGGACTGGAAAGTATTATTATTCATTGTGATACGTGCGGGAAAGAACGTTCCATGGAAGGGTGCATGTCTGCCAATGCACTTCGGGGGTACAAGTGCAATGGGAAAAGACCGTGGGGCGGAAAGAGCAAAGAGGTCTGGGAAAAAGACTGTATCGCGGGAATGCATGCACTGCAGCGTGGCGCTTCTAATGTGTATTACTCAGTCATCAGGAGTGCTTTGACGATCCCTGAGTGCAGGGATCCTTTCTATCAGCTGCTGGATGATCACCCGGAATTGCTTAAATTGTATCAAGAAATTAAAAAGGCTCCGGCTGTTTCAATGCCGGTGCTTCTGGGAGCAATAAATTCTGATCTTAAAGAATATTTAGCTAAGTATGGCCTTTGTGCAGTCAAAGAAAAATTTGAAAGATACAGCGCTGCAGGCGATGCAAGCAATGAAGATTATTCTTATGAAAAATTGCGTGAAGATGAATATGACGCGCTCTGCGGTGGGGATTATGAAGATAGGAATTTCCATATCGAATCATCTGCTGTACCGGAAGCCTTTGCACCGTTTTTTGAAAAGATTGTGAAAGTGCATAAACTGCGGGAAGTGATGGCGCTGGTAGGATTCCGAAGAGTGCTGTCACTGGATCCAACAGATGCAAACAATCAGGAAACAGAGAAGCTGAAAGCGTTCAATCGAGAACTCCATCCAATGGGATATATAGAGCCGAGCATTAAAAAAACGGAATGGCTGCCTGGAATCAATTTATATGGAGAGGGGATTTTCTTCCAGCTGAATATGGATACCTTGGACAAATGGGCAGCAATCGTTCGTAATTCTGACCGGTACAGAGCCATGTACCAGCGGATTCCGGCGGGCAGTGTCATGCAGAAAGTGTTTTCTGAACCATACGTTTTATTGCATACATTGTCTCATTTGCTCATCAGACAGATTACGCAGGAATGTGGCTATTCGGAAGCATCAATCAAAGAAAGGATTTATTCGACATATCCTGGAAGAGTAAAACCGATGGCAGGTATTCTTTTATATACCTCATCAACTGCGTCTGATGGAAGCCTCGGCGGCCTGGTACGTATGGCGGAAACAGATATCATAGAAAAGGTTTTGAAAAACATGCTTGATCAGGCAAAATGGTGTTCGTCGGATCCGTTATGTATCGAATCTACAACACAGGGATATAATTCTTTAAATTATGCAGCTTGTCATGCCTGTGCTTTATTGCCGGAGACCTGCTGTGAATCGTTTAACTGCCTGCTTGATCGGGTGGCAGTTGTCGGCCGGCATGATGAAGCTGGGAATATCTCTGGATTTTTTGAGCTGGGAGATCTGGGCTCTGCTGCAGAAGATTTTTAGGCAGAAACGAGATTAAAGTCGGGGCAAACACCCAGCAGCCTTACCTGCGTGGATAAAGGAATGTTATTGTCTGGCGAGGATTTCAATGAAACCGTCTGGGATAATCTTCTCAATATGTGCGATGATACGCTAGAAGGAAATCTTGAAAAAGAACTGATGTATTTGCAGGCATGCCGTATGAAGGGAAAGCCAATTATCTGAGAAAAGCAGGGCTTACAGCCAACATAATCGTCGATTAAGGGCAGGACTTTTGTCTGGAGGATATCGAAGGGAATTGGATCTTGGAAGCATTGTGTCAGATTGCGCAGAATGCCAGTGGTTCCTTTTATATATTTTATGATAAGCTTCAAATGATCCAGAGTAGCCGAATTTCCAGAGTGATCAGAGAGGCTGATTGTAAATTGACTCTTTATAAAAACTGCAGAAATACAGAAAATATTGCATGAACATCGATTCAACTCATATCAGATGAAACACTGGAGATGTCTGAAAATGCAGTGGCTGGCTGCAGCCCTGTGATGTATTTTGCGGGGGATCTGGCAGGTGTGTTTCGCGCAGTAGATGAATCCATACGGAAATTCGAGCAAAGAGAATATCATGATATAGTTATTCTGACAATGAAAACAGAAGTAAAAAGCGTTTTGTCTGATTCTGATCAGATGCAGGAAAAGGATAACAGGCTTTATTACAGTGGTCAATATCTTTTTACATCCTGCCGGAAGTTTAAAGGACTGCAGGCGGATTGCGTCATACTTGTAGATTTTGATGCGGAAACTTTTGACGATGACGGCAAGCTTCTGTTTTATGTGGGAGCATCCAGAGCAAGGCTTGAGTTGCATGTAATTTCTACGATGTCCGCGAATGATTGTGCCGTTATTCTTGGGAAAACTGATGCAAAGGTCAGCAGTTTAAATGAATCTCGAAAAATTCGCACACAATTTGGGAGAAAAATGAAGTGTATTGCAAAGATTATCACGTAAGTGTCCACTTCTAATGGTTAAGGAAATGTCTTGATGTGAGGCATTTCCTGCTTTATTCTGCTTTTGATAATCCAACTGTTTTATGATAAACTGGGAAGAAATATATAGAAAATAATTCCCGGAGGAATAATGAAAAAGATTACTGTTACGTTGGATAATGATATTTTGGCTCTTATAGAAAGTCGCCTTGCTGCAGATGGAGAAACGATGCAGGATTTTGCTGTTAATGCATTGCGGGAAAAACTGATGAAGGTAGAGGATAAGAAAAAAGGTAAGTTTACTTTCATCGATTTGTTTGCCGGAATCGGCGGCATGCGCCTTGCTTATGAATCCGCAGGAGGCAAGTGCCTTTACTCCTCTGAGTGGAACAAGTATAGCCAGCAGACCTATTTTGCCAATTTTGGCGAGCTGCCGGATGGTGACATTACAAGAGTCGATGCCCGCAGTATCCCCAGACATGACATACTTGTCGCAGGCTTTCCCTGTCAGCCATTCAGTATTGCCGGCGTCTCCAAGAAGAAAAGTATGGGAAGAGCCACCGGCTTTGAAGACAAGACACAGGGGACACTTTTCTTTGATGTCTGCCGTATTCTGAAGGCTCGCAGGCCATCGGCCTTTATGCTTGAAAATGTAAAAAATTTGAAGAGTCACGATCATGGGAACACATTCAAAGTCATTATGGAATCGTTGGAAGAATTGAATTATCAGGTTTTTACGGCAATTCTTGATGGACAGAACTTTGTTCCTCAGCATAGAGAAAGAATCCTGATTGTGGGATTTGATCGGGAAAGATTTGGAAATGATATTGATTTTGAATTTGATATCACTCCGGTAGAGCCGAAACCGGTGGTGGCTGATATTCTGATGGATCATGTGGAGTCAAAGTATACTCTGTCGGATAAGCTGTGGTCATATCTGCAGAACTATGCTGCCAAACACAAAGCCAAAGGGAATGGATTCGGTTATGGATTGGCACCGCTGGATGGAGTAACCAGAACTCTAAGCGCAAGATATTACAAGGATGGATCGGAAATACTGATTGAACAGGAAGGTAAGAATCCCAGACGATTGACGCCGAGAGAATGTGCAAGACTGATGGGATTTCCAGATAGCTTTAAGATTCCAGTATCAGATACACAGGCTTATAGACAATTCGGAAATTCCGTCGTCATGCCATTGATGGCAAATGTGGCAGAGCTGGTCGTAAAAAAACTTTTTGACTTAAGAAAAGGAAATCATGTAACCGATTGAATTTTTTCGGGCAGGAGGCGTCTGATATGCCGAAAGCGAGTGAATTGGCTATCAAGTCAGTGAAAGGTGCCAGAAATTCTTTTTGCAAATTTTTATCAGCGAATGATACAGGCGCAACGGGTGGACATCAATCCGGCATACTGGTTTCTAAAAGTGCTTCCGGTATGATGTTTCAAGAGTACCTGCCAAGTACCGGCATCTTGAAAAGAGAAGTTAAAATCACATGGCCGGATGGAATGGTAACAACCAGCCGGTTTACCTACTACAGCAGCAAGAGAGAATTGCGAATTACTTCTTTTGGACGCAATTTCAATTTTCTTCGTCCTGATCAGGCCGGCTCTCTCTTTGTATTGACGGAGCAGGACTGGGAAGATTACTCTGGCTTCTTCCTGGATACTGACGCAGAAATAGATGAGTTTATGCAGGTTCTCGGAATCAGCCCGACGCAAACCAATGCGCTGATCAATTATATTCCTGTTACAGAAGAATCTCATGAACTTGAGCTGAAACAGCTGGCTGAAAAAATGCTTCGTGAGAATCATGCATTTCCAACAACAGAGCAGATGTCTGCCGAAGCCAGAGTATTGAGAAGTCGCCTGTTTAAGGAAAAAATCCTTTCTTGGGATAATCCGGATCAGCAGTTGATCAACTGGACAGATGAGGAATTCAAACTGTTTCGCGCGATAGAAAATGTTGAGTATGGAGGCTTCTTGCGCAGAGGCTTTGACAGCGTTGATGATTTCACTGCGCTGGCGAACAGAGTATTGAACAGACGTAAAAGCAGGGCGGGCAAGAGCCTTGAACATCATCTGGCAGCACTTTTTGATGAGAATTCGCTGGAGTATACAGCGCAGGCAAGGACAGAGGGGAAAAAGGTACCAGACTTTATTTTTCCTTCTGAATGGAAGTACCATGATATGACTTTTCCAGCGGACAAACTCATATCTCTGGCGGCCAAAACGACCTGTAAGGATCGCTGGCGTCAGGTGATTACAGAAGCAGATCGTATTCCGGTACACCATCTATGTACGTTGCAGCAGGGAGTCTCAGAGGCGCAGATGGATGAAATGCAGTCAGAAAATGTGATACTTGTAGTTCCCAAACCGTATATCAGTGCCTATCCTAAAAATAAACGCGATCGGATTTGGACCTTGAAAAAGTTCATTGACTTTGTGAAAGAAAAAGAAGGAATCCAGTAATGGCTGATACTATTTCCAAAGAGCATCGCAGCTGGAATATGAGTCGGATCAAAGGGAAAGATACAAAACCTGAGGTGCAGGTTCGCAGATGGCTTTTTCGGAGAGGTTACAGATTTCGGAAAAATGATAAACGCCTGCCGGGAGTACCGGATGTGGTTCTTCCGCGTTACCAAACGGTTATTTTTGTGAATGGCTGTTTCTGGCATCATCATAAGGGATGCAAGTATGCTTATATGCCTAAGAGCCGGATTGATTTTTGGAAGAACAAGTTTGCCCAAAATGAAGTAAATGATAAGCTACATCGTGATCAGTTGGAAGCAATGGGGTGGAAAGTGATTACTATCTGGGAGTGTGAATTGAAAAATAATATGGATGAAGTAATGAATAATGTAGACGTTGCATTGAAACGGAATTTGAAAAACATTGAGAGGCATTGCGGAAGGCGCTGATTTTACAATGAAATAAGGATGCCCTCATGGACTTTCATGAATATCGGGGGCCGGATACAAAGAGCACGTTTTGAGATTTGAAACGAGCTTCAATCTTGCATGATATAATTAAATAAAGAAAATGCGGTTGTAACATGTATTCGTTTATCAGGGAAGAAGATGACCATATGAAACGAGTGATCTGGGATGAGGAAGAGGCTGCCTTGCTGGTTGATACCTATAGAAGGATCGAAGCCACGCCTTCGCAAAAGAACGAGCTTCTTCATCAGCTTTCCGATGTTTTGCGAAAAAGAGCCGTTTCGAAAGGGCTGGAAATCGATGAGCGTTTTCGGAATTTCAATGGGATGAAGTTTCAGTACGAGCTCTTGCGTTATCTGATGACCGATGGGGAGCAGGGGCTTTCTGGAAATGTAGCAAAGACGATCGCGGAAGTTGCTGAGCTGTATCGGAGTGAGCCGGAAAAGTTTGAGGAAATATTGAATCGTATAGATTGAGATCCCTCTATGCCTTAGGGCATAGGGGGATTTTTTATTGCCGGCGTCACCCAGTCTCTTTTTGGCGGCCTTTCGGAAGCGGCAGTCATTTTCATTTCCCTTTCCTTCCTCTATATGGTAAAATATAACAGTCATACTGACATAAATAGATAGAATAGAGAGGCGAAACTTATGGCTCATTGCAATGAAAATTATCTGAATCTTCAGGGTGCATACCTGTTCGCGGAAGTCCGCAAGAAGCAGGAGGCGTACAAAGCCGTGCATCCGGATGCGAATATCATTTCCCTTGGTATCGGTGATGTGACGCAGCCGCTGGCTCCGGTCGTGATCGAAGCGATGAAGAAGGCTGTCGAGGAAATGGGACATGTGGAGACGTTCCGCGGCTATGGTCCGGAGCAGGGCTATCTCTTCCTGCGTGAAGCGATCGCGAAGCATGATTTCCAGGATCGCGGATGCGATATTTCCCCAGATGAGATCTTTGTCAGCGACGGCGCAAAGTGCGATGTCGGCAATATGCAGGAGATCTTTGCAGAATCCGATATCGTCGCGATCACTGACCCGGTGTACCCGGTCTATGTGGACAGCAATGTCATGGCGGGCAGAAGCGGCAAATTCGTGCGCGGGGCGTATGAACGCTTCGAATATCTGCCGTGCTATGAAGAGTGCGGCTTCAAGGCCAATCTGCCGTCTCATGATCCGATGATTATCTATCTGTGCTCGCCGAATAACCCGACCGGCTCTGCGCTGACGAAGAAGGATCTGACGGTATGGGTACGCTATGCACAGCAGACGGGCTCTGTCATTTTCTTCGATGCTGCGTATGAAGCATTCATCACGGAAGATGACGTGCCGCACAGCATTTATGAGATCGAAGGGGCGAAGGAGGTCGCTATCGAGTTCCGTTCGTACTCGAAGACGGCTGGCTTCACCGGCGTCCGCTGCGGTTACTGCGTCGTTCCGAAGGAGCTGATGCTGGAAACGAAGAAGGGTGAGAAGATCTCGGCAAACCAGCTGTGGGATCGCCGTCAGTGCACGAAGTTCAATGGCTGCTCTTATATCGTGCAGCGCGGCGCAGAAGCGATCTACACGGAAGAAGGCCAGAAGCAGATCCAGGAAACGCTGGATATCTATAGAAAGAATGCTGAGGTCATCTTGGCTGGCGCGAAGGAAGCGGGTCTTCCTGCCTGCGGCGGCGTGAATAGCCCCTATGTATGGCTGACGGTGCCGGAAGGCATGACGAGCTGGAATTTCTTCGATTTCCTGCTGAATGAGGCGGAAATCATCTGCACGCCTGGCTCCGGCTTCGGTCCGTGCGGGGAAGGCTATGTCCGTCTGACTTCTTTCAATACGCCGGAGCTGACGAAGGAAGCGGTAGAACGCATGAAGAAGGCACTGGCTGCCAGATAAATTGAAGGGGGAGGCGGCTGGCTCAGAGATTGAGGGAAATCGTATTATAGAGTTAGGAGTTAGGAATGAGGAGTTAGGAGTGAAGGTACGGCGCATAAAATATGAAAGCGCCGTGAAGTTTTATATGATTAGATAGCACAAAACTGTTATATAAAATGAGGGTATTGGGGCGCTTTATGAATTGTGCGCCCCTTCTACCACTCCTCACTCCTAATTCCTCACTCCTCACTTTTAGCTAGGATGATTTATAGTTCTGTTAACTACTATCTGGTTAAATGCAATATGTAATCCCTAGTCACCAGTCACTTCCCATCCCTGAACCTGTTTTACAAGGAGTATCCATGAGTACGAATCTGCAGATCGGCATTGTCGGCCTTCCGAATGTAGGGAAGAGCACGCTGTTCAATGCCATCACAAAAGCCGGAGCAGAAGCGGCAAATTTTCCTTTCTGCACCATCGAGCCGAATGTGGGCGTCGTAGAGGTCCCGGATCATCGCATCTATGATCTGGCGGAGATGTTCCAGCCGAAGAAGACGACGCCGGCTTTCACTCGTTTCGTCGATATCGCCGGCCTCGTAGCGGGCGCGTCCAAGGGGGAGGGGCTGGGAAATCAGTTCCTCTCGCATATCCGTGAGACGGATGCCATCGCGCATGTCGTCCGCTGCTTCGAGGATGGAAATATCACGCACGTGGAAGGTTCTATCGATCCTGTCCGTGATATGGATATCATCAATACGGAGCTGTGTCTGGCGGATCTGGAGAGTGTCGATAAGAAGAAGGTCAAGACGGCGAAGCTCGCGCAGGCAGGGATCAAGCAGGCGAAGCTCGATCTGCCGGTGCTTGAAAAGGTATTCGATGCGCTGCAGGAAGGGACGCCGGCAAGAGCCCTTGATCTCTCGGAAGAGGATCTGGAAGTCTTGAAGGAGCTGAATCTCATCACGCTGAAGCCTGTCCTTTATGTGCTGAATGTCGCGGAAGATGACATCGCGGATCCGGAAGCGAATCCTTATGTCCAGAAGGCAGCGGCGCAGGCAGAAAAGGAAGGCGCAAAGTGGGTGCCGATTTCTGCGGAAATCGAGCAGGAAGTCTCTGAGCTGGATGCTGAAGAGGCGAAGGCTTTCCTGGCCGATCTGGGCGAAGAGGAGCCTGGCTTGAATCGTCTGATCCGCAGCGCGTACTCTATGCTGGGACTCATCAATTTCTTCACCGTCGGACCGGATGAATGTCGTTCCTGGACGGTCCGCGAAGGGACGAAAGCACCGAAGGCCGCTGGCAAGATCCACAGTGATATCGAGAGAGGCTTCATCCGCGCGGAAATTGTCTCCTACAAAGACCTCATGGACTGCGGCTCGTATGCTACGGTCCGTGAAAAAGGCCTCCTCCGCGTCGAAGGGAAGGACTACATCATCCAGGATGGGGATATCGCCTACTTCCGCTTCAATGTGTAGTTTTTGAAATCAGAAAGCGCAGCCCGTAAGGGCTGCGCTTTTTTGCGTGGGATGCTGAGGGACAGTGACTAGTGACCAGTAGCTAGGGACTGGTGACTAGTGACTGGGGATTAGTAGCTAGGGATTAGTAGCTGGGGATCAGGTCAGTATTTCCCTCCTTCCTTTGGAAGGAGGTGTCCCAAAGGGGCGGAGGTTGGCTCCGCAGCGGGATGAAAGGGGATGCGAGATAGCCCCGCCCCCCGTATCGTCATCGAAGGCAGAGCCGAGGGCTCTCAATGTGATAGCGGCGTCCTGCATTGATGAGGAAGCGCAAAATCGCTTGGGTGTTTTGTCTTATCGCTATCTCACAGTCTTCGCTTTACCAGTGTGCAAGGAAGATTTCTCGCTTCGCTCGAAATGATAATACGGGGAAGTGGTATTCTCGCATTTTGGATTTTACTGATTTCTTTTGCAGATTGCGTTTTGCATGCCAGTAGAGTAGCCCCTTGAAGAAGGGGCGCGCCGAAGGCGGAGGATAGATCTGCCCCGCAGGGGCAGCCTTCTACGAGAAGGGATGAAAGTCAATGTGAGATAGTCCGCTTTCCCGTATCGTCATCCCGAGCAGAGCCGAGGGATCTAAATGTGATAGCGGCGTCCTGCATTGGTGAGGAAACGCAAATTTTTTTGTCTTATCGTTATCTCACAGTCTTCGCTTTACCGGTGTGCAAGGAAGATTTCTCGCTTCGCTCGAAATGACGATACGGGGGAAGCGGTATTCTCGTATTTCGGGTTTTACTGATCTCTCGCAGATTACGTTTTTGCATGCCAGCAGAGTAGCCCCTTGAAGAAGGGGCGCGCCGAAGGCGGAGAATAGATCTGCCCCGCAGGGGCAGCCTTCTACGGGAAGGAATGAAAGCCAATGTGAGATAGCCCGTCTTCTTGCTTCGTCATCCCGAGCAGAGTCGAGGGATCTCAACGTGATAGCGGCGTCCTGCATGGATGAGGAAGCGCAAAATCGCTTGGGTGCTTTGTCTTATCGCTATCTCACAGTCTCCGTTTTACCGGTGTGAAAGGAAGATTTCTCGCTTCGCTCGAAATGACGATACGGGGAAAAATGATGATACGGGGGGAATGATGGGATGCAGGGAGCGGTATTCTCATTTCCTTACTTCCGCGGGCTAGCTGCAAACTACTTTCCTTTATTTTCATGCACGTTCCGTTCCTGTGATATAATGGCATTATTAGGAGAGAATGTTTTTACGGAATGCAGAGTTTGCTTTGCATTCATGAACCCATAAGGAGGAAATATATGAAGAAGAAATGGATAATCATTCTCCTCATTGTCATCGCAGTAGCAGCGGGCGGCGGTTATTTCTGGTATCAGAAGAGCCATGCTCCGCAGAAGGATAATTACACGGTGGGGGCGGTATCGCGCGGCACCATCGGGCTTACTATCGATGCGACGGGGACGATCGAGCCGGTGAATAGTGTCGATCTCTCGGCAACGGCGTCTGGCACTTTGGAAAAGGTGTATGTGAAGCAGAATGAGAAGGTCACGAAGGGCGAGACGCTTGCGATGATCGAGTCGAAGGCGCTGACGTCCATGATGAAGCAGACGCAGAATACGCTCGCGAATAAAGAGTCCTACTATGAACGTCTGGCAGGCCTTTATGCGAAAGGCGCGATCCCGTATCAGGAGATGGACAATGCGCGCATGGACTATCTGAATGCACAGGCGGCGTATGACAAGGCGCAGGCGGATGTGAATGATACGGTCATCACTTCGCCGATGGATGGCGTGGTCATCGGAGAGCCGATGAAGGAAGGGGAGACGGTGTCTCAGGGGCTGTCCAGCCAGATGGTCATCGTGACGGTCGCCGATCTCTCTTCTATGCGCATCGAGCTTCTGGTCGATGAGACAGATATCGGCGAGGTGGCCGTGGGGGAAGGCGTGGAATTCACGGTCGATGCGTACCCGAACCGCACGTTCCACGGCGTGGTGTCGGATATTTCCAAGAAGCAGTACTCGGCGAGCGGCACGAGCAGTTCTTCGAGCTCGGTCGTATACTATACCGTCTATGTAGATATCAATAAGGACGAGCTGGAAGGGCTCTATCCGTCCATGACGGCGAGAGCGGTCATCAAGGGCCGTGAGAGCGTGGATGCGCTGACGGTGCCTGTGACGGCGATCCGCAGCGACTCGGAAGGCTCCTATGTCTACGTGAAAGAGGGGGCGGATGTGAAGAAGACCTATGTGACGACGGGGATTTCCACCGAGAAGGAAATCGAGGTGACGAGCGGTCTTTCCGAAGGGCAGGAGATCGTGGTCAGCGGCACTGTCTCGCAGGAGAAGACTTCGACTCCGACGAATAAAAACAATCGCCACGGCCCGGGAGGTCCGATGTGATGGAGAAGAAAGAGAAATCGGATGAAGTCATCCGCCTGACGGATATCGGAAAGAGCTACTATATCGGGAAGCAGGAGGTGCCTGTCCTGACGAAGATCGATCTTTCGATTTCCAAGGGGGAGTTCGTCTCTATCATGGGGCCCTCGGGCGCCGGGAAATCGACGCTCATGAACATTCTGGGGTGTCTTGATCGTCCGACCCGCGGCTCTTATAAGCTCGATGGGGAAGAGGTCGCGATGCTCGGGGATAGTGCGCTGGCCTATACCAGAAATCGCAAGATCGGTTTCGTCTTCCAGAGCTTCAATCTGCTGCCGAAGCTCTCGGCGCTGGATAATGTCATCCTTCCCATGATCTATGGGAATGTTTTCAAGAAGGAGAGAAGAGAGCGCGCTCTTCGCATGCTGGACTCCGTGGGGCTTGGCGACCGTGCGTATCATATGCCGGCGGAAATGTCGGGCGGGCAGCGTCAGCGCGTCGCCATCGCACGTGCGCTCATCAATGACCCTGCCATCATCATGGCGGATGAGCCGACGGGGAATCTGGACAGCAAGTCGACAAAGGAGGTCATGGAGATCTTTTCCTCCTTATATAAAGAGGGGAAGACCATCATCCTCGTCACGCATGAGAATGATGTCGCAGCTTACGCGACCCGCCACGTGATCCTTTCTGATGGACACATTAGTAAAGATATACGAGGGCCTTTATCATGACGAATATTTATTTCGAAAGTGTCCTCATGGCGTGGAGCTCGATCATCAGCAATAAAATGCGCTCGCTGCTCACCATGCTGGGCATTATCATCGGGGTGGCGGCCGTCATCGCGCTCATGTCCATCGGCTATGGCGTGCAGGACTCGATCAAGAGCGATATTTCCCGTCTGGGATCGAATACCATCACTGTCACGCCGGGGACGGGCAGAAAGCCGGGCGTGAAGCAGGCGGCCGGCTCCATGCAGACCCTGACTTACAAGGACTATCTGGCGATCCGCAATCTGCCGAATATCACCTATTCCGCTCCGCTCGTGCAGGGAAGCTACCTGCTCGTCAATGGCAATAAGAACTGGAATACCCGCGTCTATGGCTGCACGCAGGACTATGCGGATCTCTCTGACCTCAAGGTGCAGGAAGGCCGTTTCTGGACGCAGAAGGAGTACAATGCCCGCGCCCGCGTCGCTGTCATCGGGAAAACGGTCGCGACGGGGCTCTTCGGAGAAGAGGATCCCATCGGGAAGAAGGTCCGTATCCATGGGAATCCATTCACCGTGATCGGGCTTTTGGAGGAAAAGGGATACTCCTTCATGGATCAGGATGACCGCGTGCTCTGTCCTTTCAGCACCGTGCAGGAACGTATGCTACACATCACCTATGTGAATAACATCGTCATCTCGGCGGATAACAGCAGCGATCTTTCGCAGATCGAGTCTGATGTGACGAACCTGCTCCGCACGCGCCACCGCGTCTCCGGGACGGATGATGATTTCTCCATCCAGAATTCGCAGGATCTCATCAAGACCATGGAGTCGACTACGCAGACACTGACCATCTTCCTTGGCAGTGTGGCAGCGATCTCTCTCCTTGTCGGTGGTATCGGCATCATGAATATCATGCTCGTCTCCGTCACGGAGCGCACGAAGGAAATCGGCATCCGCAAAGCGCTGGGCGCGACCTACCAGATGATCATCGTCCAGTTCCTGATCGAGTCCATCACGGTGAGCCTTGCCGGAGGCTTCCTGGGAGTCGCCCTTGGCGTCGGCATCGCGCTCCTGACGCCGCAGCTGTCACAGATCCCGACCGTCATCGCCGCGGGCCCCATCGTCGGCTCCTTCGTCTTCTCTGTCCTGATCGGCCTCATCTTCGGCCTCTATCCGGCGCAGAAAGCGGCGAAGCTGAATCCGATCGATGCATTGCATTATGAATAAGGCAAATAAAAAGACCTGACAAGAGTCAGGCCTTTTTATTTTGCAGGTTCAGGGTTAGCCTCGGGGACGTGCTGTCCCTTGATTGTGGATGAAAGCTTTGCTCGCCAGTTAGGAGTTAGGAGTTAGGAGTTAGGAGTGCTGGTGCGGCGCATAAAAATATGGAGGCGCCGCGGAGTATAAATAGGGCGATGCCCGAAAGTCTGCGGATAGCAGGTTTCACATTTTAAACTTTCCAAACATTGCCACCTGACCGCGAATGACAAAGATTTTTCGCTTCGCTCGAAATGACGATACGGGAGTCTAATGTCTTCTAGTCTCCTAGTCACCAGTCACCAGTCACTAGTCCCCAGTCACTAGTCACTAGCCACTCATCCTTGCTTTCAAACTTAGCCCATGGGGGCGTGCCGCTCTTTGATTACGTTCGAAAGAGCAGGTTCAACTGTTTCAAAGAGTTCAACGGGGTGGTGCGGTGCATTTCGTCATCCTGAGCGAAGAAAAACGTCGTATGTTAGAAAATGGCTGATCTGAAAATATGAGAACTGAGTCGAAGGATCTAAGCGCCGCGGAGGTTTGAAATGAGCGATTTTCTCGTATCGCCAATCTAATCCCTAGCTACTAATCCCTAGTCACCAGTCGCCAGTCGCCAGTCCCTATTTTCTCACATGAGACAGGTTCACATACAGCTCTTTGGCATCGGCATCGAGTTTGCGATTTTTCTTCACATCCGAGAGGTGGTCATACTTGCTGACAGCCTTGCCCTTCGCATCATACATCGCGATGAGGGCGTGCTCCATGGAGTATTCTCTTTCCCGCTTGTCGGCATGGAGATTGATCTTGAATTCACGAATGCGGGTCGTGAGATTTCCATCCGCGAAGTCATAGTCGCTGGGGTTCTTCTTCAGGCTTTCTACGTAGAGGGTGAAGTCTACATTTTCGATGCTGCCCGGGAAATCCATGGTCTGCATGCCGGAGAGAGACTGCATGTCTGCGTAGCAGATCTCTTCATCGTCTGCATGAATGACGCGATAACGGTCTGGATGGGCGAGGAGAGTCGCGGAATCCATCGCCATCGCGGAAGTCGCAGTAAGCATAGTGAAAGCGGCGAGTGCCAGTGCAAATTTTTTCATGATATCCTCCTTAAAATTGACTTAGGTTCATTTCGATATGATTCGATTATACTATGGAAATGCTGAAAAGGCAAGGGGGAGCCCGTGCAGCGTGCCCCCTTTTTTGACTATGGATAAGGAATGGTAGAGCGACGCATAAAAATCAGAGGTGTCGCTAGGGAAACACTGATTAAATCGTTGTCCGACTTGGCTCTTGTATTTTCATGCAAGACGAGGAATAAGCCGCCGCGAATAGCAAGCTATTTAAGGAGGGGTATGACGAAGCATTGTATGAAAATACATGCTAATTCGGACTCTGCGATTGAAGCAGCGTTTCCTTAACCTTCAGAACCTGCTTTAACCTATGAGGATTCACATAAAGGGTAGAATGTTCTTCCTGTTTTCAAACTTCCCGCATGGTATGTTGATCTCGCAATGCCCCCTTCCTTGTTTAGATGGCTCTATATGAGGAGGAATGAGATGGGGAGATGTTCTTTTAATGAAGCTCTATAGCGAACTTATTTTTGTTATAGAAAAAACTTATATTGCTTTTACCTTTAGCACGGTGTAATATTAAAAATAGAAATGGAGTTAAAATGCATCATGAATGCATTTTATGCAATCATGGGCTTGTGAGTTGTTTTTTCTTCCTGAAAGGAGAATATTCTTATGAGAAAATGCATGAAAAAGATCCTGATGGCGAATATCGCAGCTGCTCTGTATCTGGCTAAGCCGGTAACAGTAGATGCTACCGGCGGTATCAAGGTAGACGGCACAGCAACGAATATTGCCACCAATTCTGCAGTGGCTAATAAAGCAGAGTTTGCAGATAATTCTCTGCTGATGGTGGATGCTTCTACCCTTTCTGGTACTGCAGCTTTGACTGGAAGCACTGGAAGCACCTTGATTGTTGCTGATAGTGCCAGGCTGTATCTGGATAATGTTTCCACTGGTGGTACCTATACCATAGCTGCTAATTTCACAAATACAGGAGATGCTAAGGGCTGGTATGAGAATCCTTCTAATATTATCACAGGAAAATTGTTTAGCGCTACTCCGAATGCTGGCACCATAACGGCCTCCCGCAAGAAATTGCAGGAAGCTCTGCCAGGAGCTGTCTTACCTAATATTGTAGATAAGATGACCTTTACGGCAGCAGAAAAGGCCAAGAGTCCTGCCTCCGATTTCATTGCTCAGGCAACCAATGGTCTGTATTCTGACAGCATGTCTACAGCATTGATTAATGTAGCTGCTCAGCCAGCAGAAACAGTTGGTGCAACAGCAGCTGCTGTAGAGCACAGCTTGGATTTTGCTCAGCAGGCACAGGGGCATCTGTCCTTCTTTAATGGTGCTGATATCAAGTCCGATCAGGCATGGATTAAATATGGTCACAGAAATGGTTCTGTAGATAGTTTGGATATTGGCGGTATGTCTACCGGCTATGATAGCAGCTTTAATGGTGTTACCGTAGGCTACGATCTGCCAGCTGTTGATTCCTTCCGTCATGGTTTCGCCTTCAGCTATGGCAAGGGCTCCAATGATGGTGCTTGGGAAAATGATGATTTCAATACCAAGGGGTTAAGCTGGTATGGAAGTCTGAATACAGGTGATAACAATATGCTCTTTGATGTGGGTTATTATCACACAGAGCATGATGTTAATGGCATCTTCCATGCTAAACCAAAGACAGACGTATTCACTATGGGTATTACCAATGAATTTAGACTGCCACAGGGTAAGGATGGGCATGGTGCTATTGTACCTCATATTGGCCTGCGTTATAGCCATGTTGGCACGCCTAGATATTCAGGTTATTGGAAGGGCTCTGAGGCTTTCAGATACCACCCAGAGGG
>OQVT01000958.1_pt1 | contig 17609 bp, 10 predicted proteins | sample 1691561 | NCBI WGS metagenome assembly OQVT01 (sample SAMN03418260, study PRJEB22391) | human gut metagenome | biome: human-gut; feature: organic feature; material: feces | host: Homo sapiens | place: Tanzania | collected 2013-01 | reverse complement strand
GGAATATTGCGAACTTTCGGTAGGTTTGTAGGGAACGGTCTTGACCGTTCCGTGCAGCTTAGCCGATAGTACGATATACCGTGAAACCACGCGCCATTCGGCGCGATTTTATGCGCTGCGCGCAGCCAGCGGTACGGATGGGTCAAGACCCATCCCTACATTACTACCCGCAAAAGGGATTTTTCGACAAACTGAAGGATGTGCTGTGAAAGCACATCCTTTTTTGGTTATTCGCTCACTTTTGCCAACGCGGCATCCAATTTGGTCAGCGCGGTTTCGTCGGCTTGCCCCATCCCGCGCATGAGATCAGCCATCGGCAGATTCCTCATGCGTTCGGGCAGCTGGGTGATGCCAGGCATCATTTTCAGCAGCAGCGCCTTGGCGGCAGGGTTAGCCAGCAGCTCGGCGGTGGTGTTTGCCGTGGAAAGCGGCTTGAACATCGGCGCAGCGGTCTTATAGGTCACTTCATAGTGACCGGGCTGCAAGCGGCAGACGGCGTTTTGCGCATCAGCAAAAATCGGGTTATCGGTCACCTCGCCGTTCCAGTTGGGCAGCGTCAGCTCTGCCGTGCAGCCGAAGGGTACGGTCACCACCAGCGTCAGCGTATTTGCATCCACACACTGCCACTGTACCACCCACTCGCCTGCGGCGCTGCGGTAGTGGCAATCCAAACGGTGCAGTTTCCAGTTTGGTTTGGGCATCATCCGCACCGCCGTAAAGCCCGGCGTTATGGGCTGCAAACCCGCCAGATGGCGGTACATCCACTCCAAAATTGCGCCGTAGCTGTAATGGTTCAGGCTGTTCATGCCCGTGGAGGAAATGTGTCCCTGCTCGTCCAGGCTGTTCCAGCGCTCCCAGATCGTGGTCGCGCCAAGCTTGACTTCGTGCAGCCAGCCGGGGTATTCCTCGTTCAGCAGCAGATTTTCGGCAAGGTCGTGCATACCGTTTTCGGACAGTACATTGCAGAGCAGCGATGTGCCCACAAAGCCCGTTTGCAGCTTGCCGCCGCTGCGGGTCATCTTTTTGCGCAGGTCGCCCGCCGTGCGAGTAGGGTCAGCCAAATTATGGCGCAGCGTCAAAAGATACCCTGTCTGGGTTGGCACAGCGCAGCGACCCGTGGGGGTGTAGAACTCCTGTTTGATACGGTCACGCAGCCATGACGCAAGCGCTGCATACTGTGCAGCATCATCAGACTTATTCAGCACAGCCGCCGTATCGGCAACAATTTCGGCGCTGTTCATATAGTACACATCCGCAATAAAGGCATCATCGGTTGCGCCTTTGGTGTTGTCGGGCGCGGCTCCGGCCATATCCAGTGCCAGCCAGTCACCGTAGTGGAACACATCCCGCCAGTGACAGGTATCGCCGTCCACCATCGTAATGTAATCGACCCACGCTTTCATGGATCCGTACTGCGCGGCCAAAATCGCGGTGTCGCCCGTCTGTTCGTAGACCGTCCATGGGATGATGGTCGCTGCATCGCCCCAGACGGAGGAGCAGTCCTGCATACCGAAAGACGGCACGACATTAGGTACTGCGCCGCTGCGGGCAGTCTGCTCGGTTGCCATATCGTGCAAGTACTTTGCGTAGAACGGCGCGGTATCCAGCATAAACCCCGCCGTGGGCGCGAACACCTGCGCGTCGCCTGTCCAGCCCATGCGTTCGTCGCGCTGGGGGCAGTCGGTGGGCACATCGATAAAATTGTCGCGGCAGCTCCAGCGCACGTTCTCGATCAGGCGGTTCACAAGTGGGTGAGCCGTCATCAGCGTTCCGATACGCTCCAAGTCGGAGGAAAGCGGCAGCGGTGTAAAGTCGGCAGCAGCAAGATTTTCCACGCCCTCCACCTTCACATACCGCCCGCCGTAGAATGTGAATTTCGGTGCCAGCACAGCGGGTGTGCCATCGGAAACATAGACATACTCTGCCTTGGCGGTGCGCAGATTGTCGCGGTAGAAGCTGCCATCCTGCAAAGTTTCGCCCCATTGCAGGCGCACGATCTGCCCTGCAGGCACATCGACGCGCATGGTAAACGTACCTGCCATATTCTGACCCAGATCCAGCACGATTTCCCCCGCCGGGGTGTGCAGCACGGTGGGTGTCAGCGCGGCAAACGGGCGCACGGGCACGCTGTACCGGGCCGTCAGCTTACCCTTGGGCGCGTCGGTCAGCGTGGCGGGCACGGCGGGGAGTTCCGGCAGCGTCGCGTCAAAATGCTCACCGTCGTAGATGCCGCTGAAGGTGATGTTGCTGCGGCAAACCCGCCAGCTTTCGTCGGTGCCGATTACTTCTTCTGTGCCGTCGGTATGGGTGATATGCACCTCGGCCAGCAGCAGCCAGTCCGTGCCGTAAAAGGGATTCCAGCTGCGCTCAAAGCCGAAACGTCCCTTGTACCAGCCGTTGCCCAAGGTCACGCGCAGATCGCCGCCTTTTTGCAGCTGGGCGGTGATGTCGTAGGTCTGGTATTGCAGCCACGCATTGTAATTGTTGCAGTAGGGCGTTAAATATTCGTCGCCGATCTTCTCGCCGTTTAGCGTTGCTTCGTACAGCCCCAGCCCGCAGATGTACAGCCGTGCGGCGGCAACATCGGTGCAGGGCAGCGTTTTGCAAAACACCGGGTGGCGCGGCTCCTTGTTATCGCAGGTCAGCCATTGCGCCTGCCACGGCTCGTTTTGCTTCGCCGTTTCAAACCAATTTGTGGCGCTCACCGCTTCCTCATCCGCATCGGTGCGCACAGTCACAGCCCAGTAATAACGGGTGCGCGGGGTGGTTTCGATTTGCACGTTTGCTGCCAGCGGGTCCAGATCGGCGAAGCCGGAGTCATACAAAACTTCCGTCAGTTCCGCATCGGCGGCCACCACCAGCCGCGCGGCGGTCTGCTTGGTACCGCGGGCATCCTCGACCTGCCACGAAAAATGCAGCTGCGGCAAGGTGTAGCCCAGCGGGTTTGTCAGGTGGTTCAGTTTGCAGTGGGTGACTTGCATAAGAAAGTACCTCGTTTACAGTTTTGCCGTCAAACTCTGTTCGATCAGCGCCAGCACGCGGGCGGCGGCGCGGCGGACTTCGGCATGGGTGATGCTGCCATCGGCAAGACCTGCCAGCACAGCGTCACGGTCGGCGTCCGCACCGGGCATCATCATATCGACCTGTGCGTGCAGGGCGGCGGCGGGGTCATACCGTGTTCCCCAGTCGGTCATCACAAGACCCTTGTAGCCCCACTCGCAGCGCAGAATATCGGTGATCAGGTCACGGCGGCAGCCTGTGTAGGTGCCGTTGAGCTTATTGTAGCTGGTCATCAGCGCCAAGGGGGCGCTCTCTTTGACGGCGATCTCAAAGCCGCGCAGATAGATTTCGCGCAGGGCGCGTTCGCTGACGTTCTCGCTGACGGCAACGCGGTTGTCCTCCTGATTGTTGCAGCAGAAATGCTTGACAGTCGCGCCGACACCGGGCTTGGACTGCATACCGCGCACAAAGGCGGCTGCCATTTTGCCCGTGATGAGCGGATCCTCGGAGTAATACTCGTAGTTGCGTCCGCACAGCGGGTTGCGGTGGATGTTCATCGCCGGGGCCAGCAGCAGCGTGATACCGAACTCGGTCAGTTCCTCCGCCACAGCTGCGCCGACTTCTTCCAAAAGCGCGGTGTCCCAGCTTTGCGCCAGCAGCATTTCCACGGGCCATGCGGTAGCGTAACGGTAGACGTGCTGGCCTTCGCCGCCGCACATCCGCTTGGCAAGCTGCTTCATCAGACCCCAGTTGTAGCGCTCGATCATCTTGGCGGGTTTGATGCCGCCATCCGCGGTGATGATGATTTCCTCCACAATGTTCACACCGGCGGGACCGTCGCTGAACACAACGTTGGGTACGCCCTGCTCCTGCAGCGTGATAGCGGTCTTGCCGCCCGCGCCTGTAATTTGATGCTGACCGGGAGTCTGGTTCTGTAAATCACCGCCGCGCAGCAGTTCTACCTGCTGTTCGGTGGTCAGGCTGTCCAGAACTTCCCGCACGCGGGGGCTTTCGGCAGCCTGCGGCTCGGTGTAGTCGGCGGCTTCGCAGGCAAAAGCGGCGGGGTCGATGGTAAGCCGCACGGCATCTTCAGGCAGCGGCGGCAGAGCTTGCGCCTGGGCTTCGATTTCCTGCAAGGCGTCCGGGGTCTTGCAGCAGGTGCGGCACTGCTTGACCGTGACCGTTTCCGCCAGTGTCAGCGCGGCGGCGGTCACAGTGTCGCGGCTGTTTTTGCCGATGTACAGACGATATTCACCCTGCGGAAGCTCCCAGCGGGCGTTTTCTTCACTATAAACCGCATTGTCGGCAAGGTTGATCGTCAGCGTGGCTTCGCAGCTTTCGCCCGCGGTCAGCACGGGCGTCTTGGCAAAGGCGGTCAGGCTCTGCGCCACGCTGCCGGGGATGTGCAGATACCCCTGCACGACCTCACGCCCCGGTACCTTGCCTGTGTTTGTGACCTGCACACGGGCAGTCAGGGTCTTGCCGTCCAGTGTCACCTCGGTCACGGTCTGCGTAAACGCCGTGTAGCTTAACCCAAAGCCAAACGGGAACCGCGGCGCAACGCCGAAGCTGTCAAAATAGCGGTAGCCGACATAGCACCCTTCGGTGTAATACTCGTTTTCCAAGTCGCCGTTCAGGCTGCTGAAATTTTCGCCATCCGGGATCTGGGCGTAGTTCATCGGCCAGCTGTCCACCAGACGTCCGCAAAAGTTCTTCCTGCCGGACAGCACATCCGCCAGCGCGTTGCCGCCCTCGCTGCCGCCCTGCACCATAAAAACGATGGCAATCGGCAGATCGGCAACAGGCGTCAGGTCCACGAGTCCGCCCACATTGATAACGAGCGTAACGTGTGCATAGTGCGCTGCCAGAAAATGCAGGTTGTCCACTTCAATACCTGTCAGGCAAAAATCGCCCTGATCGGGTTTGCGGTCGGCGCATTCGCCCGCTTGGCGCATCAGCACATAGACAGCCGTATCGGTGGCGCTGGCGGTCACATCGGCTTCGTTGACCAGCCGCCCGGACGGGTAGCGGTACTTGTAGCTGTGTGCCACGGGAATCTGCGCAATCGGGTTCTTGATCGGGGCGATTTTTTCCTCGACCATCACGCGGTATTCCTCATACGTTTCGGCGTACTCGCGGTCATAGTCGTCCAACCATGCCTTGCTGGTAACGGTGTACCCGGCGTTTTCCAAGCCCTGCTCCACGCTGGTTTTGTAGCGCGGGTTGCACTCGCCGCTGCCCTCGCCGCCCACAACGGTGCGGCGCGCGCCCATGCCGTACAAGGCGATCTCCTTCGTCTGCAGCGGCAGGGTGTTATCGGGGTTTTGCAGCAGAACAAAGCTCTCGGCGGCAGCGCGGCGAGCAAGGGTGGTGTTGCGAATTTCGCGTTCGGACATTTCAGGGGTGGTAGCTCCGTAGTAATTCATATCAATTTCTCCTTATTCAAAATCGCTCAATTTCCAGCTGTCGCGCCAGTGAATCTTCGGCTTGCCGTCCACAAACGTGATGGGCAGCCAGACATAATCTGCACGGGAAGTATTGGCGCTGTCCAGCATGGGACTGTTCATCATAATCTGCATTTCTTCGGCTGTTGCCTTGTAGTGTTCAGGGTCAAAGCGTTGTGCGGTGCAGCGCTCCAGCAGGTCTGCCAGCTTGGCATCCACAGGGTAGCCCGGCACCCAACGGTCAGCCAGCGCAATGTAGAGGTCGCGCTTACCGGGAACTTTGAACACCTGCGAGATTTGGCTGTTGAAGGACGCATGGCTCGTGTCATCTGCGTGCGGGTCACCGATGCTCACAAACGGCTTGTCGGGCGCGGCGGACACAGCGCTGTCGCTCTTGTTCGGCACATACCCGGTCATGCCGGAGGTCAGCATATACCATTTGCCGCCGCGCTCAAACACAGCGGGTGCTTCGCGGCTGAACGGCGGCTTGATGCCCTTGTACTGCCAGCAGAGCTTTTCTTCCGCTTCCAAAAAGTCCGGCGTCATGCGCATCGTCAACTGACCGCCGTGGTCGGCGTCCATGTAAAGGTACGCGGTATCGCCGCAGACGACAATGTCAAAATCACCGACACGATGACCAAACGGGCGATAGTGAGCTTTGACAATTTCATAAGGACCCAAGAGTTTGTCGGACTGCCAGACGGTAAAGCAGGCATCGGCACCGCCGTGCTTGATCCAACAGACATACTTGCCCGTGCTCGCGCATTTGACAATGTGCGGGCGGTCGGCGCAGGACGTGGGATACAGTGGCGCATCCTTGTCGGTCAGGTCGGGCTGGATGAACAGCCCCAAGTCCTCCCAGTTGTATAGGTCGGTGGATCGGTAGGCGCGCATTCCCCATGTCCAGACCGGGCATTTGCCGTCGGTGTGATCCTTGTTTTCGCCATACCAGTAGTAGATGCCATCCTCGTAATACAGCGCGCCGCCGTGGGCTTGGATGCGGCAACCGTTGGTGTCGCGCCAGACCTTGCCGGGGTAGATGGCGTCGCGGGGCGGTTCGGGCATGACCTCAGCCCCGTCGGGGGTCAGCGGCGTGTCGGACATTTCCGGCTCGGCACTGTACAGTTCGAGCGCACACAGGGCTGCGTCCAGCGCATCGGCAGCTTCGGCGGGGATGGTCCCACCCGAAAATTGGATAATTTTGCGAACGGAGAAGCCCAGCGTTGCGGGCTGTTTTTCTGTCATCGTACGCATACCGGGCAGGAATTTGTCAAACACTGCGCGGCTTTCCTCAAAGGTAAAAATCTCTTTCAACGAGCTATCAAGCGAAAGCGTAACCTTCCTCATGGTTCATCCCTCTTTCTTGATTTTGTTTAAGGCGGCGTTCAACTGCTGAACCATAGCGGGCGGCACGGCTTTGCCTGCCTGTTTCAGCAGGGCTTGCAGCGGCATCTTGGCCATCTGGCGCTGGACGGCTTCGGGCATTTGGACATTTTTGGCAACGTCGCCGTAGCTGGCGGTGGCGCGCTCCATGATCTTTGCCAGCAGGGCGGCAGCCTGCGGATTTTTCTGCAAGTCAGCCATCGAGTCCATAATGGAGTAATAGCCCTCTTTGATGAGTTCTTCCGGCTTGTCGAACCAGTTTTCCACCTGACCCTCGGCGCGGTAGCTTGCGTCGGGTGCAGCAACTTTTGTAATCGTCATACTGTCGGTGCAGCTTCCTGCTTTTACTTCGATTGTGTGTGTGCCGGAGATGGGCACGTTGAATTTGAAAATCTTATCCCCCTCCTGCGCGGCAAACTCCTTGCCATCCACAAACAGCGTGACGCGGGGTTGGTTGGAGTAAACCTTGATTTCGGTCTCGCTCTCGGCACGGTGGGCGTAGCGGCGGCCACAGAGATGCACGAACGGGTCACTGCTCAAATACGCTTTATAAATAAAGTAGGTGTCCTTCTTCGTCTTGCGGTCAAAGGTCACAAGGCCCTTCTGGTTTTGGCCGGGCTTGCCGCCCTCGCTGCGTCCGTCCGCGCCGAAGTCGAAGCCGTTCCAGACGTGCATCGCCCAGATATAGGGGCGCTCCGCCCACATTTTCAGCATGTGCTCGTGGTAGACAGCTTGGTAGCTTTCCGACCAGTCGCCGCGCTCCGGGCGGGCACTCTGGTAGGCGGGGTTTGCGTCCGCGCCGAACTCCGACAGACCGATGACCCGGTCGGGGTGGCTTTTGTGGAACGAATCGAAAAATTCATCGTTCTGCTGCAGTTCGCCTAAGTACCAGCCGTAGTAGAGATTGTAGCTGCAAATATCGGACATCTGCACAAACGGGTCATTGGAGTCCAGCATGAAAGCATGTGCCATCGTGGTAGGGCGGGTAGCATCCAGTTTATGGCACAGATTGTTCAGCGCGTGATGATTGGCAATCATGTCATCGTTCACACCGCCTGTGACCGTGATTTCATTGGACAGACCCCAGCAGATAATCGACGGATGGTTGTAGTTTTGCGTAACCAGCTCTTCCATCTGAGCCAGCGCATTGGCGTTGGCTTCGGGCATATGCTCGGTGATATAGGGAATTTCCGCCCACGCCACAAGACCGTATTTGTCGCACAGGTCGTAGAAGTATTGCGCGTGCTGGTAGTGGGCAAGGCGCACGGTGTTGGCACCCATATCCCGCAAAATCTGCATATCTTCCTCGTGCTCGGCGGTGGTCAGCGCATTGCCGAGGCTTGCGCGGTCTTGGTGCCGCGCCGCGCCCGCAAGCCGGACATTTTTTCCGTTAAGCCAAAAGCCCGTGTCGGGCTTGAAGTCGATTTTGCGGCAGCCGAAGTTGACTGCCACGGCGTCACCGCTCGGCAGCGCCGCAGCCACACTATATAAGTAGGGGTCAACCACGCCGTCCCACAGGTGGACATTTTCAATGTGGAACACCGCCACCGCCTTGCCGCCCTGCACGGGGGCGGTTTTCTCGCCGACATCCTTGATGATAAACAGCACCTCGGTGCCGTCGGGGGTGTTCTCGCAGGCGGCTTCCACCGTGACGGCGGCACTGTGCAGGTCATCGGACACCGCCGGCGTCACGCGCAGGGCGGGTGCGCCGTGGTTACCCAGCGCAAAGTGACTGTGCGGCACGATCAGCATATGCACATCGCGATACAGTCCGCCGTAGAAGGTGAAGTCCGCCTTTTGCGGGTAGACCGTGCGGTTGGCGCTGTTGTCCACTGTGACGGTCAGTGTATTCTGCGCGGCCAGTGCCGAGGTCAAGTTGACTCTAAAGGCAGAATACCCGCCCGCATGGCGGGCTAATTCTTGACCGTTCAGCGCAATGACTGCCGTCATCGCCACGCCCTCAAATTCCAGCCAGACTTCCTCATCATCGGCGTGGTCGGGGGCGGAAAACTCCTTTGTATAGGTGCAAGTTCCACGGAAGTAATCGTTCCCGCCGTCGGTTCCGTCGGCAGCGTTCCATGTGTGGGGCAAGGTCACAGGCACCGGCTCTGTGCCGAGCTTGGTAAACTGCCAGTCGGTGTTAAAGGTATATTGGGTGCGCATGAGTGGTTCTCCTTTCAAACGGCGTAAATATTGCCAATAGCCTACAAATTTGATTGTCTTGACTATAGCAAACATCCCGCTCAAAAGAGAACCATTATATTGTTTATATAGTAAAAATCTTGCTTTTCGGCATAAAGTGCGCAATATTGTTATCTTTCGGACAACATTGTGGTTTTTCTGTGCGTCGCATTTTAAGTATAATACGGATAGAAAGCTCCGCAGCAGGATTCTACACCTGCATCCCCATTTTGACCGTTTCTGCACAGTCCACTGCCGTGCAGAAGCGGTGCGGCAAACCTTTGGGGCACTACAGCTTGCCGATTCGGCTGCGGGGAATTGGAAAAACAGAAAGAAGGAAAATGTATGCCAAGCAACACCTCTACCCGTGACGGACTGTTGGCGAATGCTTTTCAAAAGCCGTTTTGGAACTCACGCATTACCTCTGCAAATGTGACAAAGAAAGAACTCATGCTGGGGTATGTAGCAGGACCCTTCGGCGCCATGCTGCTGCAGTCCATCGTAAACAGCTACTTTAACCAGTATCTGACAGACGTTTTGGGCTTTACGGTTTCACGCGGCGCGTGGATCGCCAGCTTTATGATCATCTTCCCGCTGTTCAGCAAAATTCTGGACGCCGTCACCAATGTCGCAATGGCGAAATTGCTGGATAAAACCACCTGCCGCCAAGGTAAGCTGCGCCCATGGTTCCTGTTATCCCTGCCCATTATCATCATCAGTCTGTTGATGATGTTCTGCATCCCGTTCCGTGATGTAAAGGCACAGGCTGTCTGGATCATTATCTCCTACAACCTTTTCTACTCTGTCGGCTATACCATGTGGTATATGGCCTATGAGCTGAGCGCCGCCCTTTCTACCCGCAATTTCCAGCAGCGCAAAAACAATTCTATGGCCGGACAAATCACCAAAAATATGGGTACCGGCGTAATCTCCATTCTGTTCCCCACGATTTTGGCAGCCGTCTGCCGTTTGACCGGCGGCAACAGCCGCGAGGGCTATCTGCTGTGCATGGTCATTATGTGCTGCGTTGCCGTTCCGCTGACCTTTGTGCAGTATTTCTACACCCGTGAGCGCATCACCGAGGAACGCCGCAACCAGTACGGCGTGACCGGTCAGGCAGAAGCGGTAAAGGTCAAGGAAGCCACTTTCCTGCAGCAGTTCCGTGCCTGCATCAAGGACAAGTATTGGATCATGCTGATCATCATGATCCTTCTGTATCAAATCACGAATGCCATGAAGGGCGTTTCGCAGGTCTACTACGCAGGCTGGGTCGTAAACGGAAACGCCTACGGCGAGTTTGCTTCCATTCAGGCCAAGTTCACCATGATCGCCATGGCTCCTATGGGACCCGCCCTGCTGGTTCTGCTGCCTTTGCTCAGGAAGTTCGGTCGCGAGAAGGTTATTATTGTCGGCTCCCTTATGGCAATTCTCGGCGGTACGACCGCTTTTATCGGCGCAGGCAGCACCGGCATGGTGTACGGCGGTACCGGACTGGGCAGTCTGGGCGTGATGACCTTTGTGTATTCTCTGATGACCTTTATCGGTGACAGCATCGACCATGTGGAATATTCGCAGGGCATCCGCGCCGAGGGCTTTACCGCCGCGCTGGTCGGCTTTGCCGAGATGTTCTCCAAGGGCATCGGGCAGGCGCTGTTCAATCTGGGACTTGTCGTTTCCAAGTACGCAACCCCCGAACAGATTGGCAGCTTCGTGAACAAAAAGGGCAAGGAGATTGCCCTCTATGCGGACCAGCCCGCCGCAGCCACACAGTGGATCAATATTTCCTATCAAGGTGCCATGATTGCACAGGGCGTGCTGTTCTTTGTACTGTTTGCGTTCTTCTTTAAAATCGAGCGCGATATGCCCACCGTACAGCACGCACTGGAAGAGAAGAAGAAAGCCGAATGTGAGGCTATGGGCATTGAGTACATTCCCCAGAGCGTTATGGAGCAGCAGGAGCGCTCAAAACAGAAAGAGGAAGCCGAAGCTGCCCGCATTGCCGAGCTGAAAGAACGCTGCGCCAAGCGCGGCTTGGATTTCGACGCCGAAAACCAAAAGGTTCTGGACAAGCGCGCCAGGAAAGCCGCCCGCAAGGCTGCACGCAAAGGCAAAAAGTAACCCTTGATGAAACAAAATGCCGCCGTTATAATGAAAACAAACCATACAAAGGATGGGTGTTTTATGACGGATTCAGAAAATCTCTTGACGGCGTTTCACAGTTTTGCCAACCTGTTTGAGCCGATTTGGTTCTGGAAAATGGACAGTGAGTTCCATGTGCTGCAAAGCGATTGCCCCCACGAGTCCCTTTTCCGCAGTTTGCTGCTGCGGGAGGGACGCCGCGAGGCGATCGAAGCGCATATCGCCACCACCGATCGCCCGGTTTGCTTTACGGTACCCTCTATGCTTTCCTGGATCATCGGTTTTGCGCCGGAGGGCGGAAAAATCCACAACATCTATCTGGTCGGACCGTTTTTTCTGGATTACAAAGACCCGGAGAGCAGTGCCGACCGCATGGCGCAGACCGACTTGACGCAGGAAGCACAGGAGGCGCTGCAGGCTGCCCTGCCGACCTTGCCGGTATTGAGCAGTGAAACGCTTGTGCAGTATGCCGTTATTCTGCATTACTGCATCCGGCAAGAGCGGCTTGCGCCATCGGAAGTTGTACACTATGTCGCCCGTCCAAAGACCCGGAAGCACTCCAAGAGCGTGGAGACAAACCAGTTTGAGAAGAGCAGCGGTCGATGGTCGATGGAGCAGGAGCTGCTGAACCGCATCCGCCGTGGGGATTTGTCTGCCGGTGAGGTACTGACAAAGGCCGGGCCGGGGCAATCCATACAGGCTTTTGGCAATGTGCAGAACTTACCCGCCATGCGGCTGAATCTGCATCAGCTTTTAACGCTGGTATCCCGTGCCGCAGTGGACGGCGGGCTACCGCAGCGCACGGCATTTTCGCTTTGTTCCGATTACCGCAGCCGGTTGGAAAAAAGCCGCACCGCCAAAGAACTCACCCAAATCGGCAATGAGATGGTGCGAGATTACGCAGCCCGCGTCCACAACATGAAACGCTATGCCAAGTGTTCCCCCGCCATCCGCCTTTGCTGCGAGTACATCGACACCCACCCCGCCGACAAACTGACGTTGGAGGAGTTGGCAGAAAAAGCCGGGTACTCCCCTTCCCACCTATCCCGCAAGTTCAACCGTGAAATGGGCTGTTCCATTATCACCTACATCCAAAACTCCAAGCTGGAACGGGCCTGCTACCTGTTGGCCAACACGACCGAAAGTGTGGACGACATCAGTTCCGAGCTTGGGTTCAACACAAGAAGCTATTTTACCACCGTATTCAAAAATCACACCGGTATGTCTCCCACCGAATACCGAAAGGAGAACAGCACGGTGTAAAATCAGGAGGCTGTTATGCCTGAAATTCATAAGGTTGTCACCACCGTTTGGTACAACAAGAAAAATATGCACGACCTGCGGATGGTTTTTCCCGATGCACAGTTCTGCTATGTAGACTTTTTTGACAAAGAAAAGCTGGCCGCGGAGGCAAAGGATGCCGACGTTGCCATCTTGATGGGCGATGTGGATTCCTGCCTGCTGGGCGAGAATTCCCTGCAATGGATTCATTGCGACCATGCCGGGCTGAACGGAAGCGCCCGCCCCGAAGTATTTGCCCGTGGGATCCCCGTCACCGGGGCTGCCGGGCGCAGCGCCCCGGTGCTGGCCGAGCATTGCATCTACTTTATGCTGCAAGGCTGCTACCATACCAAGGAGCTGCTTCATGCACAGGAAAACTGCCAATGGGGCGTGGATGGCATGAACCGCTGGCGCGGTCTGTATGGGCGCACCGTGGGCATTGTCGGCATGGGCAACAACGGCAGAATGTTAGCCGACCGGCTGCACGCCTTTGGTATGAAAATTCTCGCCTACGATAAGTTCCCCATCAAGGGCTATGACTATCTGGAGGCAAAATACTGCGCCAACGAGGGCGACACCCTGCAGCCGCTGCTGGAGCAGAGCGACTTTGTTGTGCTGACGCTGTCCTTGACCGATGAAACCTACCACATGATCAACCGCGATACGCTGGCGCAGATGAAAAGCGGCGCGTTCCTTGTCAACATGGCACGCGGCGGCATCGTCTGCACCGAGGATTTGATAGAGGCCCTGCACAGCGGAAAACTGAGCGGTGCCGGGTTGGATGTGTTTGAGGAACAGCCGCTTTCGCCGGAAAGCCCCCTGTGGAAGATGGAAAACGTGTATATCACGCCCCACTCTACCCCGCAGGTTCCCGACCGTGCCGCACGCAGCATTGAAATCATCCGTGAAAACGCCCGCCGCTTTGAGGCCGGGGAGCCGCTTTTGAATCTGATGAAGCCCGCCGATGCCATGAGCGGCGAAAAAGCTGCCGGCGGCTGGGCCCGTATGCTGAGCAGCAATGTCCCCAAGGAACAAATCAAGCTGGAAATGCTGGAAAAATTTCTGGGCAAGCGCGATTGGACCTCGCCCGAAGATTGGATGTGAGTGCATGGAAGAAAAACATTGGTGGCAGGGGTATCCGTGGCGTATGCTGCAGACGAACCTGCGTGAAATCGATATGGCAGACATCGACGCTGATACCTATGCCGAACAGCTGAAAGAATACGGTGCAACTGTCGTCACACTGAATGCGGCGGGCATCATTGCCAGCTACCAAACGCAGCTGGACTGCCAGACGCAAAGCCCCTATCTGACCGGCAGCAGCCTACGCGAAATCATTGACGCCTGCCATAAGCGCGGCATCCGTGTTATTGCGCGGATGGACTTTTCCAAGCTGCGCGAGGGCGTGTTTGCCAAACATCCCGATTGGGCCTACCGCGACAAAAACGGGGATGTCGTCAACTATAACGGCAACATCCAGACCTGCCCCAACGGTGCTTACCAGAAAGAGAAATCTCTGGAAATCCTGCGGGAGGTTCTGACTACCCACCCCTTTGACGGTGTGTTCTGCAATATGAGCGGTTTCCTCGTGGTGGATTACAGCGGCGTATACCACGGCCCCTGCCACTGCGAGAACTGCAAGCGACTGTTCAAGGAGCAATACGGCTTGGATATTCCCGACCGCGATGATCCTCGCAACCCAGATTACCGTAAGTATGCCGCTTTCAAGTCTGCCTGCACCAAGGCACAGCGGGAGCGGCTGATTCAGACCGTGCGCAGCATCAGCCCGGAACTGGCCATTAACAATGTGGATTATATCCGCACCGAGTCCGCCACTGAAATCGGCGTACCGCAGTGGCAGTACAGTGCCTCCTGCAATGCGCGGCGCACGGCGGGGCCGCTGCGTCTGCGCCCGGCTGACAATGCCAGCGTGGATTTCATGGGATTCCGCTACCGGGATTCCTCGGTCAGCGCCGGGCAGTTGGCGCTGCGTCAATGGCAGAATCTTGCCAACGCGGGCAGTGTGAGCCTGTATATTATGGGGCGTCTGGACAACCACAAGGACCTGACGGCGCTGAACGCTTCGCAAGCGCCATTTACATTCCACAGGGAACACGAGGAGCTTTATTGCGGCCTGCAAAGTGCTGCCAAGGTTCTGCTGGTGACAAAGCCCATCATGGCGCGCAGCGACCCCGAAGTATACGGCTGGGTGCGTGCCTTGACCGAGAGCCATATTCCCTTTGACGAAGTAAAGCTGGCAGAACTGACGCCGGAGTTGCTGCACCGATGGGATGTGGTTGTCTTAGGCGACGTAAAGCAGTGCAGTCCGCAGCAGACGGCCATGCTGGATGAATACGTCGCACAGGGCGGCATTGTGCTGGCAAGCGGCAATGCCCCCGCGCTGCAATGCCTTGGTGTAGAGAGCGTACAGGCAAAACACACCGACTGTATGTCCAGCGTATTTGAGATTGGCGCAGCCGAGTCGGCTCTATTCCCCCGCAGTGCCGCGGCCCATTATGTTGTACCCGGTGCCTGTGTTTCCGAGATTCAATTTGCGCCCGACACCAAAACTATGCTGCATATGATTCCGGAACATCCTTTCGGCCCTCCGGAGATGTGCTACTATACAACCGTTACCGATGTTCCCGGTCTGGGCATCACGCCGCACGGCAAGGGCAAAGGCGTTTATATTCCTTGGTCTGTCGGCAGCTTCTATTACAATGAGGGTTATGACAATACCCTGCACTTTTTGCAGGATGTCCTGCATGAATTCTGTGCCTTGCCGGAGCTGACCCCCGGTTTGCATCCCAGCGTAGAACTGACACTGAGCAAAAAGGCAGATATGCTGGCGGTTCAGCTTGTCAACGGCAGCGGCGTTTTTGCCAACAGCTATTTTAAGCCTGTGCCTATGCAGGATATAACCCTGCGTCTGCCCGGATCGGCGGGAAAAACCGCCTTCGCACACAATGGCGGCAGCGTTTCCTGTGCTGATTCCGGCGACGATTTGATTCTGACGCTGGACAAGCTGAGCGCTTATGAAATCATTACCGTACAATAAAGGAGAGCTTTGTATGAAAATCGGATTTATCGGTTTAGGCATTATGGGCAAGCCGATGGCAAAAAATCTTCTGAAAGCGGGCTACACCGATTTGTTGGTCAATAACCGCAGCCAAGCCCCTGTGCTGGAGTTGGAGGCAGCCGGTGCCAAGGGCGCGACCCAGCAGGAAATCGGCGAGCAGTGCGAAGTCGTCATCACCATGCTGCCCAATTCCCCGCAGGTCAAGGAAGTCATGCTGGGTGAAAACGGCGTGGCCGCCCATATGAAGCCGGGCGCGGTCTTTATTGATTGCAGCTCTATCAACCCCGTTGCCTCCAAGGAAATCTACGCCGAGCTGCAAAAGAAGGGCGTAGAAATGCTGGATGCTCCCGTTTCCGGCGGTGAGCCCAAGGCCATTGACGGCACGCTGAGTTTTATGGTCGGCGGCAAGCAGGAAATTTTTGACACCTATAAGCCCATTCTGGACGCTATGGGTGCCTCGGCTGTGCGCTGCGGCGATGTAGGCGCGGGCAACACCACCAAACTAGCAAACCAAATCATCGTGGCCTGCAACATTCAGGCGCTGGCCGAAGCCTTGACCCTTGCCCAAAAAGCGGGTGTGGACCCGGAACTGGTGTTTCAGGCCATCAAGGGCGGTCTGGCAGGCTCTACCGTCATGAACGCCAAAGCCCCCATGATGATTGCGGGCAACGACAAACCCGGCTTCAAAATCGATCTGCACATCAAGGATTTGAACAATGTGCTGGACTGCGCCCACTCTGTCGGTGCGCCCGTTCCCATGACCGCCGAAGTGCAGGAAATTTTGCAGTGGCTGCACAACCACGAGGGCGGTCAGAAAGACCACAGCGCCATTGCCCAGTATTATGAGTATCTGACCGGAATCCAAATCGGCCGCTGAAAATAGCCGTAAAGCCTGCCGTTTTTGCGGCAGGCTTTTGATGGTTTAAGGAGAATCCTGTATGAATCAAAAACTTCACGAAGATGCAGTGAATATTGTCACCGCAGCGATTGCCGCCGTCAAGCCGGACGCTGCGGTACGCCGCGCATTGGATGGCATGACCTTTCCCGGTCGAGTATTCTTGGTCGCGGTGGGCAAAGCCGGATGGCAGATGGTGCACGCCGCGCTGCAATGCCTGCCCACGCCCCCGGCGCAGGGAATTGTTGTTACAAAGTACGGCCATGTAACAGCCGAACTGCCGGGCATCCGCTGCATGGAGGCCGGGCATCCCGTGCCGGATGAGAACTCCTTTGACGCTGCACAGGCTGTATTGGATATGACTGCTAACCTCTCCCCCACCGACACGGTGCTGTTTTTGCTTTCTGGCGGAGGCAGTGCGCTATTTGAAAAACCGCTCGTTCCCGGTGCGGAATTGCAGAGCATTACCCGCCAGCTGCTTGCCTGCGGCGCAGATATCGTGGAAATGAATACGATTCGCAAGCGTCTTTCTGCAGTAAAGGGCGGGCGGTTTGCCGCCCACTGCGCCCCGGCGCAGGTGCAAACCATCGTGTTGTCCGATATTTTGGGTGACCCGCCGGATATGATTGCCTCCGGCCCCACGGTCCCCGATTTGTCAACCTGTGACGAAGCGCTGAAAATTGCCCAAAAATATGATTTACGGCTAAGCCCCGCCGCCCGTGCCTGCCTTGGCAGCGAAACGCCAAAGCATCTGGACAACGTAAATATGCAAATTATCGGCAGTGTGCGGGAGCTTTGCTCTGCCGCTGCTGCACAGTGCCGTGCCCTCGGCTACGAGCCGCTGTATCTGACAGACCGCTTGAACTGTGAAGCGCGGGAAGCCGGACGCTTTTTGGCTGCAATCGCCCGCAGCCACGCCGATGACGGAAAAAAGCTGGCATTCATCGCGGGCGGTGAGACCGTTGTGCACCTGACGGGCAGCGGTCTCGGTGGTCGCAATCAGGAAATCGCTCTTGCCGCGGCAGAAAACCTCAGCGGTCTGTCAAATGCCGCTGTGATAAGCATCGGCAGCGACGGCACAGATGGCCCCACCGATGCAGCGGGCGGCTATGCGGACGGCGGCATTACGGATTGCAGAGCATGGTAGGCGTCATTTTGGCGCAGAGCATCCGCTATATTCCACCCCGCCGACGCAAGCGCGGCTTGC
>OQVT01000955.1_pt1 | contig 17635 bp, 13 predicted proteins | sample 1691561 | NCBI WGS metagenome assembly OQVT01 (sample SAMN03418260, study PRJEB22391) | human gut metagenome | biome: human-gut; feature: organic feature; material: feces | host: Homo sapiens | place: Tanzania | collected 2013-01 | reverse complement strand
TTGCCGCCAATTTTGCCAACTGCCTGAGTTTGGGGCGAAAACGGTTGTTTTTTACTGTGGCGTTAGTGAGAGCAGTGCCAATACAGTACTTGCTGATTTTCATTGGATTAACACGCAAAGAGCGAAGTATTTCCACCATCTCGGAGGGCTGATAGCCGTCGCGCTTCAGTTCGATGATGATTACATCGCCGAGAGCGGCGTTTTGCCCTGTTTGGACATTCTCCCACCGGAGACGGGTGTCGATAGTGAGTCGTTCCGTCTTGGCGCGATTGACGAGAGTAATTCGCTCAAAGCGGGTGTGCAACTGAGGTTGCAACGCCGAAAGAGAATACCACGATTTCTCACCGAGCCACTCGGTTTGAGCAGGGGCGAGCGTCCGTAAATCATTGGTTTCCACCTCGATACGCTTTTTCTTAGTGCGCCCCTTATTGCTCTTGTTCTTCACTTCGAGAAATGTGAGTTGCGAATCGACATAGGTACGCACACGAATCTTCTGCCGACGGAGTTGCCGGTCGTGGTGGCGCAAATACATCTGCAAGTCGGGGGTGTCGTAGTAGAGGGTGTCGTATGCTGTAAGTCGCTGACCATCAACCTCTTGCACATAGTAGTCCTGTTGCGCAAGACGCAATATCTCAGGCAAAAGACGCGCGGGGGCGACAAACTTGGTGTCGATACGATTCATCAGTTTGACGCCCGCCATCTCTGCAAGCGAGATGGGAGTCATATCAGTCATCGCTGAAAGCATACTCAAAGACTTTGACGGAATAGAGTTTGCCGTTGGGCAGATAGTTGTATTGCTTTTTCTTTGTGCCGTTGTCGTTGTATTCGTATTTGCGAATGCGAACAGGCTTGTTTTTGTCGTTATAAACCACTTCGCGGGAAACAAACCCCTCTTCGTTGTACTCAATCGTAATGCGTTGCACCTGCCCATAGGTGGCATACTCGATTTCCTCTGTTTTGCGTCCGAGCGAGTCGTAAGTGGTGATATGGTCGAGCCAACGTGTTTTTGCTTTGGCGTCGGTATTCCACTCGCGAATGGTCAGATTCTTGCGCTTGGCGCGTTTTGCCAGGGTCTCCGGCGAGACATCGGCACACACCATAAGGGGCAAAAACATCAGGAGGAAAAACATATATATATATTTCTGTTTCATGGTTGCACGATTTGAGACCACAAAGGTACAAAATTTACGCCACATAAGCAAAAGCAGACAACTATTTATCATATTTCGTCTATTTTTCATACGCAAAAACATTTACCAACCACCGGGACGACCACCTCCGCCGGGGTTACCGCCCGAATTGCCTCCTCCGCCGGGGTTACCGCCTCCGCCATCATTGGAGACATTGCCGACCGTGATTACCACCGACGAGAGAGAGTGGCAGTAGTGAGTGTGGTAGGTGAAGAGAGTATGCCTGCGTTGGTCAAGTTGTGGAACAAGACAGCGTCCGATGCCGAGAATAATACCCCCCGTAATGGTGAAATTGTTTTGGTCGCAGTCTATACCGTCTTCGGGAGTCTGTGCGCCTACCGCCACAACCACACCGCCATTAATGGTAATCGTACCTTGGAGTCCAATCCGTCGTTGCCTTTGCCGCATGTATAGATATAGCCGCCATTGATGACAATACTATAAGCGGCATTGATACCGTCGTCTTTGGCAAAACACTCAATAACACCATCGTTGATCGTCAAGTAGTCGGCTTCAATGCCCTCGGCACTACTGCCCGTACAGGTGATATTTGTACTTCCACCTGCAATCAGGATGGTGTCGGATTTGAGTCCTTTGCCTTTGGAAGCAGAAACGTTAATCGTGTGCGTACCACCGTCCACAATAAGGTAGTCTTTGCCGTTGATACCATCCTCACCATTGGCGGTGATATTCATTTTCACCGAGTTGCGCAGGCGTATATAGTCATCGCTGCGCACGGCGTGTCGATTGTTGCCTGTCACATTGAGCGTACCCGCCCCCGAGAAGATGAGTTGTCCCTCGCTGAAGAAACAAGCCTTTTGGTCTTCATCAATGCCATCAATCGTGACAGATTGTGAGTAACTGCTACCGTCGGTGAGAGTATTGGTCGTGCCGTCCGACACGAGAACATAGACCGCCTTGTGCGGGTAGCCGCCATCTTCCTCAATAGTCTTGCCGTTCTGTATATTGATAGCAGGACCGGAAGGGTTATTGAGGGTAATGCCGTCGAGTTGGAGGACAAATTTCTTGTCGCTATAAATTTTGAAACTGCCATCGGAGCAAGTGCCAGAAAGAACGTACTGCACTTTCTTAGCGGTACTGACGATCGTAACATCGGTGCCGTCCGTCGTAATGGTAACGCCATCGTAAGAGCCGTCAATACTGACGGAAGAGGACGACCAAGTCAGGGTAATGACTTTCATTTCGCCCGAGGTGTAAGCGTCCCATTGCTCAATGAAATCGCCCGAATTGGTGTATGGTACTATCAGAGATGGTGGTGTTGCCTATGGAAGAACCGGACGTCACCGAATCATTTATAGAGTCTTTGCATCCTGCCAATGCAACTGCCAACAAAAGCGGCAGATAGAAAGAATAACGTTTCATATTCAAGGAACAATTAACATACATAGTAAAGTGGATAGCCATTCTATCCTAAGCGCATCCTATAACGAATCACCTATCTATCACCTAATGCTACCTGAATGATTGAACTCATAGGCGAGAGTGATGATGTGGTTGTAGGAATAGGCGTTGTTAGTCGTGTCTCGGGCGAGATATCAGCATACGCCGTAAGGAGCAAAAACATCACGAAAAAAAACAAATATCTGTATTCCTGTTTCGTAGTTGTGCCATTTTGGAGTACAAAGACACAATATATATCATACAGACAAAAATATACACAATTTTGTAACGTTTTGATTTATTTTGCGTATAAATCGTATTAATATGCAAAAAGCAGTATTAACTATAACAAAAACTACACAAAATGTCATTTTACAGCCCGATATGCAAACGGAAACGCAACGCCCAGAGAGGCGTGGTCGGGTCTTGGCGGTTGGTAAGCCGCCATACAGAATAAAGGTCGCCTATACGGAGTATATTGCCAATACCTACACCCATCTCTATATAAGGGACAGGCGTGCCCGTGAGGGCGGGCAATATGGTCTCCGCCCAATCAGCGCGGGCAATGCTATTGCGGTCGGAGAGATAGCCGTAGGCAAGTTTGAAACTGACCAACTCGCGCAGACGCAGATAGCGCACGCCCGGGATAAGGTTAAAGAGAATACCTTGTCCGTTCCACTCGGCATGCAACGCCACGTAACGGTCGGCAGCATACTGAAAATTATTCATCAGCGTGAAACGATAGGGGTCGTAGGCATAGCCTTGGTTTCCCTCGAAATGGTGCAACATCGGATATGGCACCTTGCCTAAGACAACGCCTGCCGCCAAAGCCCAGTCAAGCGAACCGCCCATGCCGAGGTTGACCTGCTGTCGCACCAACAGATTGAGTTTGCTATACATACGATAGTGCATCATACGGTCGGTTTGCCACGAGCCCACCTCCAAACCAAGATACAATACAGGATATTGACTATAGACGTGCACGCGACGAAAATACATATCCACTTTGCGTTCCTTGAACCCCACACGGAAGATAGCCCCAAGCGACTGATAGCGATAGTCGGGCATAGCATGGTAGCCCACCATCGGGTCGCCGTAACCCATCCAACCAAAGCGGACAGAGAAAGAGGTTTCGAGGTTATCCGTCCAATCGTTTTCCGTGCGGAGTTGGAACTGCCGCTGACGGGCTGCGGTGTTGTGAGTGTGTGGATTGGAGCGCAGTGCCTCAAAGGCATAGGCAGTGAAATCCATATTCTTCCAACCTATACTGTTTTCACGCAGCAGGCGGGAGAAATCGTCCACCTCTGTCCACACATAGTGGTCTTGATACTCCGCCGACAAGATGTTGCGGCGCAGAGTCGGCAAGTTGATATTTACCCGTCCGAGTCCTTTCAATGCTTGGTCGCGGAAACCGTAGCCCAACGATGCCTCAAGCGAGACATTGCGCCAGAGTTTTTCGTTGGTGCGGAAAGGCAGACCGAGGTGGACAGTCTCATGTTGGTTCACCTGCAGTATTTCCTCGATATGCCCGATGTCCACAGCGCTACCGGTAGGAATATAACCGGTGGTGATGATAGCGGCAAGCCAGCGGGCGGTGCGGATAAGGGGAATACTATCTAATGCCCCGATTTTCCCACTCTCTTCAAATGTCTCACACTGCACGTGGTTTGCGAATTCCCCACTCTGAAAGGAGGTAGGGATAGTAGTCGCCCTTATCGAATGTTTGAGCAGAACAGTAGGAAAAAGGTGCACGGTATCGGTCTTGACAGCGAAGTCCAAAAGGGTACTGATTTCTTCGCTTTGCAAGGTATGGTTGGGCGCAAACGATTGGTGTATATGTAAGTTGCTCAGATAGTTAACACTTGTCTGCGCCGGGACGGTAGCATCTATGGATTGGATTGACAATGTAGCGGAATCAATATGCATCGAACCGTTGAAGGTAGCATAAAAAGGGTTACGAGTGCGGAAATCGACCAAATAGGTTTTGCCGGACTCTGTCAGCACGGAATCAATGAGATAGTAGCGATAATAGGTGACTCCCGATGTAGCCAAAGGCGAGAGAAATGCACGCCCGAGCAGCGAGACGGAGTTCTGATAAAAATTAAGATTACCTGTGGTGGTAAGCAGGGCGGAATAGTCGTCCGCCGTCAGTACCAACGCCTGTTCGTGTTTTTCTCCGGCGGGCTGTATGTCCGTTCCCTGCAAACGAACCGCCTGTTCGGCGCGATAGAGGGGTAGCAGAAAAGTGGAGTCTTCGCTGGTAAGCAGCCCCGCTTGCAGGCTACGCCATAGTTGCCGTTGCAGGTGCCGCTTTTGTATGTTGCTGATATATAGTTCTGTTATGTCGATTGCGGGTGTTTGCAGGTCCGGCTGCAAGGTACGGTCGTTATGCGGACGGGCAGCCCGCACGGCAGCAACAAGTGGAATAGCAGGATTCTCGCCCGGAGTAGCGATAACTTCCTCAATGAGCGCCGTTTTCTCGCGCAATGCCACCTGTACGCCCGCCATAGTACCGGGTTCGATGGGGTAACGTCGGGTATGGTAGCCCACCGCCGAAACGACAAGTGTCCGCTTACGCGGGAGGTCGGCACGAAGCATGAAAGCACCTTGTTCGTCGGACGAGGTACCAATATGCGTCCCTGCAAAATAGATATTCGCTCCTGCTATCGGTTCGCCCGTCTGCTCATTGAGGATATCGCCCACAAGAATAGTCTCCTGCGCCATTCCCACAGCGCAGCACATCACACAAAACCATATCCAGAACAAGCGTTTCAAGTAATTCTTCAGTGGGTTTGGTCTGTCTCCTATACACCGCCTATGCGGTGCGAGAGGCTCTATAATTCCGTTGTATACAGTATTTTTATTTGTGTTTCCGATTGGCAGGGTGATATTGTAGGACAGCCTTGCGGAGGTCTTGCACGTCAAGGTGAGTATAGATCTCCGTGGTGGAGAGTTCCTCGTGTCCGAGAAGTTGCTGGATGATACGCAGGTCGGCGCCGTTTTGCAGGAGGTGGGTGGCAAACGAATGGCGCAAGGTGTGCGGCGAGACGGTTTTTTCAATACCCGCCTTCTCGCACAAGCGGCGAATAATAGTAAACACCATCATACGGGTCAGTTGTTGTCCGCGGCGGTTGAGAAAAGCGATGTCTTCGCAACCGGGGACTATCTCCCAATGACTGCGGTCTTGCATCCAATAGCCGAACCACTCCTCCGCCACAGGCGAGATAGGTACCAACCGCTGTTTGCTTCCTTTGCCAAGGATGACCATATAGCCCTCTTTGCGATACATCTGCGATAGTTTCAGGTTTACCAGTTCACTCACCCGTAGCCCGCTGCCATAGAGCATTTCAATAATAGCGCGATTGCGGTGCCCTTCGTTGGACGACAAATCTATCGCCGCCGTCAACCGATCGATTTCCTCCACACTCAGCACCTGTGGCAGGTGCATCTCTTTTTTGGGTCCCTCTAATAGTTCCGTGGGGTCGGCATCGATGTAGTTATGATAGAGCAGAAAACGGTAAAATGACCGCAAAGTAGAGAGTAGTCGCGCCTGCGTGCGCACGTTTGGTATATTCTTAAATGTCTGGAAAACAAACTCTTGCAGGTCATCGAATGTAACACGCAGCGGGTCAAGGTTATGCTCCTGCAGATAGACTTTGTATTTGTCCAAGTCCATCTCATACGATACAATCGTATTCTTGGAGTACGATCGTTCCAACAACAGATACGTGTGGTATTCTCTATATATAGGGTCTTTTTCTTTGCAACTCATCGCCGGTCGTAATAGTTCAATGTCCCCTCAAAACGTCCCTCGTAGGTCTGCTTGCCGTAGTAGAGCATAAAGTGCATATTGTATAGTGAATCAGGCGTGATACTAACCTCAAAACGCCCTGAATCAACTACTTGCACACCCGCATTTGCCGACTCAACGACCGAAAACAGATATATCCCTGTAGGTGTCCCCTCGAAGTCCTGTCCGGGTAGGAATGTATGGGTAGCGGCAGTGGTATCGCTATGGTATGCCCCCACAGCGAGGAGCGAATCCGCAAGAAATATATCACTGATATACAGGTTGGTACCCGTACCGACAATACGCCGTGTCGAATCGAGCGACAGCCCGTCGGAGTACAAATCAAGCGCAAACACATTGTGCGGCACGCTGTCGTATGCCTTGCCGTACTGCTCCACATAGCACGAAGTAAACTCCGTGGCGTATTGTTGTGCAGGTTCTTGGCGTTTGGTTTCCCTGCACGCCATCAGCGCGCACACACATAATAGATATATGATAAAAAATTTGCTCTTCATTGTTATAGGATGCTTATAGGATAGTTATAGGATAGAGATGGAAAATGAGCCTATCCTCCTTATATCCACCTTACTTTTTACAATGTACAATGCACAAAATAAAGGAAACATGTTAATTCTTAATTGTTAATTTCCTCGTGGGATACCACGCCGACACAAACCCGAGCAGCAGCACTATCGCCGCCACAAGCAGTATGTCCGTCGGCTGCACCAACACCGGATATGCCGAGATGACATAATCGTCCCCACTGCCCAATTTCAGAAAACCGAAATGCTGTTGCAGCAGGCATATCACCCCACCAAGCAGCAATCCGAGCATTGCGCCAAGTCCGCTGATGAACCACCCTTCGTACAAGAAAATCCGACGTATCGTTTTTTGGTCAGCACCAAGGTTGCTCAATATGCAAATATCTTCGCGTTTGTCGATTATCAACATCGAAAGCGAGCCAATGACATTGAAGCAGGCAATCAGCAAGATAAACGCCATCAGCAACGCCGTGAGCAGTTTCTCAATCTTTAGGATACGAAAGAAATCCGCCTGCTGCTCATAGCGGTCTTGCACCACATAGCCGGTTCCCAAAGCCACCGCCATCTGCCGCTTGGCTTGACGCATATTTACTCCATCCTTCAGACGCAGACTGAGCGACGTAACTGTCAGAGAATCATATTGGAAAATACGCCTTGCGAGCGGCAGAGAAACCAACAGCAATTGGTCGTCATACTGCACCTGATTGACCGCAAACGTGCCGGCAATAAAACATACCTCATGGCAAAAACTCTCGTCGGGACGCAGCATATTCACCCGCTCCGTGCGCTTGGGCGCATACAAATGGACTCCCCCGACAAAATGCGCATTCATCCCCAGTTGCGCTGCCAATCCACGCCCCATCACACAACGGTCGAATGCCCCGTCATGCACCGAGAAAATGCCATCCGAGATAATAGAATCTATATGCGTAATCTCCTGAAAATGCGTATCCACACCCATCAGTCGTGCCGGTTGCTGGTGATCTTTGTAGCGCACAAGTGCTGTCTCTTCCACCACCTCCGATACCGTCTCCACACACGGCAATGCCCGCAGTTGCAATATCGGCAGCGTGTCCGTACGGAAATATTTGCCGTCGGCGGCTTCCACACGCACCTCGGGGTCGAACTCCGAGAACATGTGTTCCACAAGGCTGCCAAAGCCGTTCATCACGCTCAGCACACAAACCATAGCCGCCGTAACGACGCACACCGCTGCGGCACTCACGCCCGAAACGATGTTGATGGCATTATGCCCTTTCTTCGAAAACAGGTATCGCCACGCTATATATCCCTCCACTCGGCTCATGCTCTACGCATTCGGCTCATTATCATGGAGATGCGTATCGCTATGGAGCAACTCATCAATACGTTCCATACGGTCGATAGTCTCATCGATATGGAAATTCAGTTCGGGAATGATACGCAACTGATGACGTTCCAACGTACCCATCTCGCCGCGGAACTTCCCCTTGTTTTCCTCTATTTTTTCCATCGTAGCCGCCACTTTGTCCTGCGGAAATATGGACAGATATACGTGCGCAATCGCCAGATCGGGCGACACGCGCACCTCGCTCACCGAGATAAGTGTCCCACCAAGTGTACGCGCATAGCGCAAAAAAATGTCGCTCAAGTCCTTCTGTATCAGACGAGCAATCTTGTGTTGTCTTGTCGATTCCATAGTTTCAATTAACAATTAAAAATAAACAATTAACATACCCTATTTTGTACATTATGCATTGTGCATTGCAAACACGGGTGGATGTCAGGTGGATGCCATGTGGATAGCATACAAGTACACATTCCGCATTGTGCATTATGCATTGCGCATTGACTTTTCCCTGTTCTCTCCCTGATGTTACCCTGTGGATAGCCTGTTTCTACCCGTTCTGTAAGCCCCTCCTTTGGAGGTGAAGGAAATACCGCCTTATTGCGGATTTCCGATTGATGCCCGGTGGGCATCATAGAAATCCTTAGTCAGTTGGGGAGATCTCTAAGTACAAAATAAGGGAAAGGAGACACGGTCTCTTTTCCCTGTATTGGTATGTGCTCAATTAGTAGAACTAATTAATACTTATGGCGACCTTCGTCTGCAACGGTCAATTTCTTACGACCATGAGCACGACGAGCAGCCAATACGCGGCGACCGTTCGCGGTAGCCATTCTCTCGCGGAAACCGTGTTTGTTACGACGCTTACGTTGTGAGGGTTGGAATGTACGTTTCATCTCTGTTTATCAGGTTTATGCCCTTGCAAACTACCTCGCAATCTGCTGCGAAACACCTTGTAGGGCGGGGTTCTATATATACATTTATCCGTTCCGCCTTAGCCGTTAGACGAAAAGCGACTGCAAAATTACTGCTTTTTTTCGATATAGCAAAACTTTTTGAAGTTTTTTTCTTGTATATAGTCCTATTTCGGTTTTTTGTTGTACTTTTGCAACTACAATGCATTTAGATAGTTGTCTCTTTTTCTATGCTCACCACCACAGAAGCCATCGTTCTCAGTCTGCAACCATACAGTGACAAAGCGCATATCCTACACGCTTTCACGCGCGCGGGCGGGCGCGTGAATTATATGGTGTATGGTCTCGGGCGCAAAAAAAGTGCTGCGCAATATTCCCCGCTTTCGCTGGTAGAACTGACAGCCGATATGCAGCCTAACCGGCAATTTCAGACCCTTCGTCAGGCACGGTTGTTATACACCCCTACCCAACTGCCCACAGATTTTCGCCGGCAAACCGTCGCTATCTTCCTCGCCGAGGTGCTTCTTCGTACCCTCCGACACCCCATGGAAGACCCTGAACTGTTTTTGTATCTGACCTCCGTTGTGCGCGAATTGGATACCACTCCCGAACCCGAGAACCTGCATATCCGGTTTTTGGTAGGATTGGCAACCCTCCTTGGGTTTGGTATTGATGAAGAAACACACCCCGAATTGACACAGATTCCCTCCACACGCCAAGCGCGTCAGCAGCAACTGCAAGCCCTCTGCCAATACTTTTCCGACCAAATCGAAGACTGGCAATTCCCCCGTTCTCTTGATGTCCTGATGGAACTATTCGACTGATTTACAGCGTGGCACGCAGAAGCAGATGTATGTCGGTGCGAGTGGCGGACGACAACGAATGTGCGGTCTGCCATACACGGCTATACACTGTCTCGCTCACACGCAGATACAGACCTAACTGCTTGATAATCTGCCAACGCAGGTTCAGGTATGCCCTTCCGCCCTGACCATAGACCGCCGGAATGGAAAAACCATACAGCACATCGTTTTCATAGTTGTAGATACGGTTGTTCCAATGGCGTGCGTCAAAACCCTGCAAACGCACTTGCAGCGTGAGGGGGACCGACGAAAACGAGTACTGCACATCCTGATACACACTCGCGCCCCACGACAGATTATGCGTACTGTCGCACACCAAATTCGCTTCTGCTTGTGTGCGCAACCGCCATCCGTTGTCAGACCAATTGAACTGATAACGTGCATGGTACGTACCGCGTTTGGCTTTCTCGCGGGCACGCAGACGCAGGTTCATATTCCATATCCGGTTCGGTTGGAACGCCGTCTCGAGCAGGGCATCGTACCCCAATGATGGGGCATAAGGTATGCCGTATTTGACTCCCGCGAAGCGGAATACGTCGCCATATACCGACCAACGCCAATGGCGCAGACGCGTAATCTCCGCGCCAAGGTACAGACCGTTCTCGTCATTCAGTCGCGAAGTCTCCGAAAAGGCATAACCTGACGTATTGTCGAACCATGGCGAATAGTATCGGTAGAGCAGAATCAGTCCCACACCCTGCGTGGGCATAATCCGGCTCCCTACCTCCAATCCGACACCCCAATGCCTGTTTTGCGCTGTTGCCACCTCGCCAAACACATCAAAAATCCCATAGTTGTAACGGAAATTAAGTCCGACCACCGCCTGTCGGCTGCCTCGAAAATAGTGTGCATTGTAGCGCATGTCGCGATAAGGATACACCGAGTCGGAATAGAGATGTTCGGCAGCGGTAAGTCCTATTTTCAGACGGCGATAGCGCATAGTGAGATTGGCACCAAGCACGTGGTGGCGCACCGTGTCGCGGGTATGTTGTAACGAATAGAGTGCCGAAAAATCCACATGCACCTTGCCTGTTTTCCACCCCAATGTGGTACCCGCACCATGCAGACCCGCTCCGTCCACACTACCGTATTTGCGCAACCCGTCCACACGATTGCCCGCTGTCAGCACGTATGCCGATTTGCCGGTGTGAAACACATTGGCGAACACCAATCCCTGTCCGAAAGAGGCTTGATAATTGCCTGCCACCACCGTGCGCACAATACCTAAATTGTTGAGTTGCACATAGCCTCCATATTCCAAATCTTCGGCTTTTCCTCCGGCGGGACGCCGCAAGTTTAACCCGAATTGCACACGGTTCTGGTAGTTGAATTTGTATCGCGTCTGCACAAAAACAGGGTCGCCGGTGTAGTTTTCGATGTTGCGGGCGTCGATACGCGCAGTGATTTCGTGTTTGGCATACCGAAACACCTCGCGCGGATACAGGCGGTCCGATTTCTCAATAGGTGCTACAAACACAAAAGCGCGCAGATTGCGTATGTCGTAATCGTGCAGACAATCAATCAGTTGCAGTTCCGAAATATCTTGCATGGGGTGCTGATAGACATAGAGCAGTATGGCGTCTATCTGTATGTCGTTGAGAAAACGCAGGCGTTCCAAATCGCTTGCCCGCACGGCATTGAGGTTGATGGGGTGTGCTGCCAAATCCAACAATTCTTCTTGCAGTTCTTCATAATCCACAGCCCCTGTCTCGGTCAGTTGTTCGTACACATCGCCGATGATATTATCCAACCACTCCCTGTCCGCCGCATATACGACAATCGCACTCAGCAGACACAACCATATGGACAAAAAACGAGACAAGAGAATAATGAGTATAAGGCACTATGCCATCTTGCTGGCGGAGATGTTGCCGTCGGGTGTATGGCGGATGATATAGCAGGGGACTTTTAGTGTACGGATTTCCTGTAGGTATCGGTTGTATAGTTCTAACCGTATGGCGTCTCCGCCGTTTTCTCGCACAGGGTCGTCCACCCACGGGAGGTCGGGATACATCAGCAGATAGACATCCGGTTTGTAGTGTTCCATCGCGTCCAACACCCAGTTGGGGGTGTTGCCATAGCAATAGTCGAACCATACGCGGGTGATTATCAGTTCGGTATCGTATATCACGATTTTATCGCTTCTGTCCTCGGTGTACTGTTTCATTTGTGCTATCTGATGACGGGCAATAGCGCAGACGTCATCATAGGTATATGGGCGGTTGAGTGCTTCCACATATTCTCGTGCATACTCCGGCACGAAGATAGCATTATACTGTTTGGCTAATTGTTGTGCCAAGGTCGTCTTGCCTGTTGATTCGGGTCCTATGATTGCTACTTTCAGCATACTTATCGCGTGAGCATCAGTTTGATGTTGATACCCACATTGTCTGATTTGATGGGGTAGGACGAGGATATAAGCGGTGTTGTCCCTTGGTGGTCGTAGAAGAGTTGGAGGTTCACCTTTTGCGATAGCACATAGTCGGCACTTATCTTGATGGCAAATACTTTGTTGCCACTCGATGCCTGCGTGATATCTTCCTCCACTTTTCGCAAGAGTGTCTTGATGTCTTTGTAGGAGACGTCCACATTGAGTTTGAGGTCGTTGCTTACTTTCTTCTGCCCGCCGTCTTTTTTCTTGGTGATGAAGTTGAGGTTCTTAATGGTGTAGCCCGCGCCGATGACAAACTCGTTGGTGTGTCCTTCGGTGAGTTGTACGCTGGTTACATTGAGTGCAAGGTTGCGCTGTTTGCGATATTCGAACTTGCACGATAGCGAGTTTTTCATCGAGAGATTCAACCCGATAAGCGGCGAGAACGCCTCTGTGAGCGAGACGTTGGCAATATCATACGCCGATGACGGTATGGGCATATCGGTGGTAACATCGCGGACGAAGCCCACCATTTTGTCGTTTTGCCCGTCGAGCGGTACCCAGGTGGAATAACTGCCGTAACTGCCGATAGCGTATTTGCAAGTGTATGCGTGTGTCAGTGTTACAGAGCGGAAATGGTCGCGCATCCATGGGAGTTTGCCCAATCCGTCGAAAGAAACGGACCAGTTGGGTAGCACTTGCAAGACGCTCAGGAACGGATTGAGCCTCATTCGGTCGGCATTACGCCCCGTGTAGGCAGCCAGGAAAGCAGGCACAAGAACGTCTGCTGAGTTCTTTGCCACAGCACCTTTCGACGGGTCATACACCTGCCCGCCTGGGAGAAGGCCTTTCATAAAACCTGTGGTGGGATAAAGGACTCCGTCGTATTGCGCTTGCACGCGCGACTGCATGACATCCAAGTTCTGCAAGAACTGGCTATAGGTCTCGTTGGCAAAATTCTCCTCCTGTGTACCAATCTTTCCGAAGGCGGTTCCGATAGCCACTTGCGTGATATTGAACGACCCCGTCATATTCTCCTGCAAGTGGTCGTAGGAGTAGATGATAGATGTCGAGTTGGCGAAATAGCGTTTGCCATTCACTTGAATCTTTAGTCCGGGTAGTGGTTCGAGAGTCAGTTTGATGTCGAAATCGCTAGTGAAAGCGCGTGTGGCAGGTTGCACTACAGATGTATCGCCCGAGAGCCAACCATTCTCCTTTGCCTGATTAACAAAGTCGGTCGGAATGAAACCGAAAGCAAAATCAAAGCCCGGTGCATAAAGTCCGTCCGTGCGGCGTTGCCCCATAAATCCCGCTTCGGGGTTGAAGCCGGGAACGGTCATAGAGTTGGTCTCGCGATAGGTAACTTGCACACGGCGGAACATCGTACCCACATAGGCAAACATATCGCCTGTTACTTGTGCAGGCGTGCGTTGGTTGGGGTCTTTGGTGGTAACGGTCAGCACCATTGCCTCGCAATCGGCTTTGGGCGTTATCTTCACCTTGGTGTTGCCACTCGGTTTGAACGATACCGGTATGCGGTGTCCCGCGCTGTCGGTGGCGGTAATAGTCAGGGCCTCCGAGTTGAGACGGTGGGTTATCTCGATGGTCTTTCCTTTTTCGGCTTTGACGGTTTCTGAATAGGTCTTCGGCTTGAAAGCACGGCGGGTTTGGCGACGTGTGTAGCGTTGCGTCATCTGCTTCCAATACTTCGACTTGCCATAGAGAGTCTCGAAATTGATACCGCCGTCCGCTTGCCACGATTGGAGCGAAGAAATGGTATTGCCCAAATCGGTGTCGGTGGTTGTCTGTGCAGTGCGTGCCCAGTTATAGGTGGCATTGTATGATGCGTTGGCAGACAATGCCTCGAGGTACGGAATGCGGTTGAAAGGCACATTCCAACTGGCGGTGAATACCTGTTGGTAGGTATAAGGCGAACCCCACTTTGCCAGACTGCGCTGAATCGTATCGCGCCATGCCTCGTAATAGTCGTTGGTGAATGCATAGTCGCGCAGTATCTCGGGCGCATAATAGCCCTCGTCAATAGTGGAATTCATAGCCGACTGGAACGAGAACTTCATATTTTTGGTCAGGTCGTACTTGAAGTCGAAGTTTCTATCCCACGTAAAGTCTTTCGAGAAAGTCAGGTCCATTTGGTCGCCCGCTGATGCAGTCAAGTCGCGCATTTTCATGTGCGAGAAAGTGCGGTGCATATTGGTAGAGAACGCCCACGACTGTGGTAGATAATAGAAATTCAACTCTTTGAGGAACTTCACCTTCTGTACTTTCTGCACTTTTTTGAAAGGCTCCCACGGTTGCGGATTGAACGAATACGCATAGTTAAACGACCCCTTGTGGTCGGTGGTTACGTTCCGTTCCATCTCCGGACTATGTTCCTGTTGCTTGTTGTACGATGCCGAAATAGAGAAGTTGGCGGGGTCGTAGAACATATCGCGTTTCTTCGACTTGATATTCACCTTCATATTCGTCACTGAGAACGAAGTGGATTCCTGCACGGTATTCGACATCGTACGGATAGAATCGCGCTGCTCCTTATCATCGTAGGTGTCGAGGTTCTCTTTGAGTTTGATATCCGTGTCAAGCGGGTCATAATCGGGCGACAAGGTCTCGTTGGAATATGCCACATAGAGAGGCATTTGTATCCTTGCTTTTTCAGGGAAGAGACGTCCTGCCTCCAAGGCTGCACTTACCGACAATTGGTAGATGTTATCCATATTACGATCCAGCACATTCGACTCAATAGATCCATACCCGGCGGTCTCCAATCGCCCTGCCACATTCACTTGGGCAATATCGCTTATCGACAAGGCGGCATTCGCCATTGCGGCCACACCACCTTGCTCATTAAACTCACTTAGACGCAGTTCGTTCACCCATATCTCGCCCGATGCATCATGCGTGCCAGAATTGCGCACGCCAATCATAATACACTCCACATCCTCCAATGTAGGGTTGCCCAATACGGTTATCTTATTTTGAGGTTTGCCACTCGCATCATCATATACTATATAAGGTATATTATTGCCCACATCGGTATTGCCCGCACGTTTGGCTTTGTTGCGTGCCGTCTTGGCATTGGTCAGCACAGAGAACGGGAAATCGAACATATTATCCTGAGGCCATACTTTCCTACGGTCGGTCTCATTATCGTTGCTGTACAAGCCCGGTTCGGTTAGGTGAAGCGGTATTTCGTATTCGTAATAGTTATTCTTCAGGTCTGTCCCCAAGCGGATAAAGCAACTCAGATCGCCGTCTTGCAGATCGGGATCAATATTCTCCATTTTCTCCGCATGTACAAACATCTGCAGGTTCTTGTAATTGCGCATGTCGTAGCCCGTGTTCTTATACACAGCACGTGCATCCTTTGGGCTGAGGTTGGTAACACGCAACACCATTGCCTGCTCATTGAGCGGAATGAGAGTAGCCTGTCCAGGGTCGGTCTGACGGCTGATACCCGGCGGCAGTATATAGTTGACCGGCGTACGGCTCGAGTTCTCCTCTATGTTCACCGCCTGTACATTAAGTTGCGCACCCGTATTGACAGCAGCACCGAGTGGATAGAGAGTCTTGGTATAATTACGCCATTCGCCACGCACCAGATCAAGGGTCGCCAAGCGCAGATGCGTCTCGTGTGAGCAACCGGTTAGATAGATACGCATAAAACGTATCGACTTAAAATTGCGAATAGAACCTACCGTCTTCACATCGCTGCTGTCCCCGCGCAACGGTATCTTAAACTGATACCATGTAACATCCTCGGTTGAGCCGTTGCGCAGTTTGACGTTGACAACTTTCTTCTCTGTGATATGTTGGCGCCCCACCTCCATCATATCGGGACGGAGCAACACCTTATATTGATAGTATTTTTCGTATTCGTTAAGAGTGTTATCACTATTTATATCCTCTATATCGGGCTGCAATGTGGAAGCGGTTCCATAACTCTCGGTTTGTGACTCGGTGTCGGGTGAGTTTCCTTCCGTACCGTTATAATGCTTGTAACGGTCGAGAACAGACACTTCTTGCTGATCGAAATCTGAACCTCGATAGTAATGGAAGTTATCGCCGGCGGGGTCATTGAGAGGCGAGAAAGCATCAGCACCCCAAGCCTCCAATACATCGGCCGCCATGGTACTGCGCAGCGTCTCTATATAGGTCTTATACGCACCATAGTTCATCTCGTCCGCCGTACTCAAGCCGTTAAGACCCACATCTTGCTTGGCGCGTGCGCCCGTCTCGTTAGAAAAAGCGGTAACAGTAGAGTTGGTGCGCGGAACACGGCCCCAAACGGTAGTATCCACGCTATTGACATCGTTGTCGGAGATAGGCAGACCATGCTCAAACGATTTCTTACCGTCGCGTAAAATATCCTCGGATATATCGCCGAGATTGATATACATCTCCCCCTCATAACCGTCCGGGTTAGTCAGCGCAGGATCCATCAGCCAAAACTCGATATACTCAATATTCGATTTCTCGAAATCAGTATTATCCAATTTGCGCATCATACCACCCCAGCGTTTTTTCGGGTCTCTGAGTTTACCCGTAGCCGGATCAATCTCGCTCGCCACAATATTATAAGGACCACGCTCCTCGGGATAGTAGCTCAGGTTGAGGATACTCAGTTTGGTATTCTCGTTCGCCACCTGTTCCTTGCTCGGATAAATTTCTTTCTCATAAACGATACGCACCCGATGGTCGGACATGGCATCCGGGTCGTTCTTGAGATGCTGCGGGGTATTGGTCTGCGGGTAAACCAAGAGCGGATCCACAGTGTACCACGCCAATAGTGCACGGTTTTTGCCGTACTCGATATTATTACTCAATTTCGATTCTGCAAACGGACTCGGCGTAGAAGCCAAGAACCAGTAACTTGGATAATGGACGTCAATGTTCGTTGTCGTAGACTCAAAATCATCGATATATGAAGTACCCACCGAACCGACATCGCGTGTGTGCCCCGGAATCAGGTGTGCGAACTCGGCATTCACTTGGAAGGTGGAGGGGGCTGAGGCACTTATCCACGGAATCTTATCAATGGCATTGGTGAGCCATTGTATCTCAGTTTTCCAACTTCCGTTCACACCCCAAATGGTGTTTGCCAATGGTTCGCTACCGGTGTTCACTTTGGTAGTAAGCGGCCGTTCACGCAGGTGCATAATCGTTCCGCCAATCACCAAATCGGGGTTGAATTCGTATTCCAAGTGTGCACCAAACAGACT
>OQVT01000953.1_pt1 | contig 17659 bp, 5 predicted proteins | sample 1691561 | NCBI WGS metagenome assembly OQVT01 (sample SAMN03418260, study PRJEB22391) | human gut metagenome | biome: human-gut; feature: organic feature; material: feces | host: Homo sapiens | place: Tanzania | collected 2013-01 | reverse complement strand
TTACAGGGCGACAGGGTTGCGTCCATAATAACCCAGGGCGATGCCCTGGGCTAGGGGCTTCTGCCCTTTCAGGGCGTGTGGAGCTTACATGCGAAACTTGAGTGCATAAAACAAAAAAAGGGTGTGTCTTGGACTTTTGACACACCCTTTTTTTATTTTCCGAAACGTTTCAGCGTTTCAGCGTTTCACTAAAATTTATCTTCCAACAAATTCAAATTTATCTTCCAACAAATTCAAACTTATCTTCTAACCACAATCTTTGCAGCCTTGCCCGAATTGCCCTTCACAATCAGGACGCCGGCTGGCAACTGGCTGAGGCTGATTCTTGCCACGCCATCCACCATCTTGGCAGATGCTACGCTGCTGCCGCTCACGGCATATACGCTTACCGCAGAAGAAAGCATATCGCTAACCACAATCTCGCCGGCTGCCACCTGAACATCCAGAGGCTGCTGAGCCTGATTCCATGCCGAATCCCAGATAGAACCGATACCGGTAGATGTGCCGTCGTCGGTGCTGATGCTCATCCAGCCGATGGTCTCAGTAAGAGGATTACTGCTGCTCAATGTGCGGTCAGGATCAGATGTATCAGGTGCCACACGCAACTGGCAGTAAGCTGCAGCAGGGCCCTTGGCTCCGGTGCGGAGCACAGAGAACAGCTTTCTGTTGAAAGTCTGATACTGGCAGAGGAAGATAGGGTCTTCCAGCTTTCTGTCGAACTGCACGTTGTTGTAGCTTGTGGTATACTTAAAGGTAAAGGTGGTATCCTTCACGGTAAGAATCTTGCCGCTGGCTGTGGTAGTACCCTTCTCTATAGCCACATAAGATACACGCTGACCTACGATGACAGGATACTTCTCCTTCATGCCATACTGGCGGGTCATCACCACCTTGAAACCATCCTTGGTTACATCCCATACACGTGCCATCATCGGATAATACTTGTAGCTGGATATCGGAGTTACGAATACCACCGGTGCCTCGGCAAACGGCTCGTTGAACTTATATTCCACGGTATCGCCAGCCACACGCAGGGCAGTGCCCGCCTCGTTCTTCAGAAGTCCTGCCTCGAAACGCAGGTCGCCTATCATGCCGTTGCCAGGCTTTGCCACCAGGTAAGAGCTCAGCTCGGTTCCCCTTGAGAAATCAGCAGCAGCATCGCTCTCGCTGTTCCATGGGAAGAACTTGGATGCAAAGTAATTCGTAGCCACCGCAGATACGTTTTCCACGATGCGGGTATTAGGATTCATATAAGATGTGCTTCCGAATACCACGGCTGGCATCTCGCTGAAGGTGCTCTTGTAGTAGCAGTAGTTGTCGGCATCATTGTCGGCAACCATGGTTCCCCACTGCAGGTCGGCATCGCCATCGGTGCCGTTCACCACGTTGGTCACCTCGCTCGAATACAAGTCTGTGTTTCTATAGTCAACCACATGGATGCGGTAGTAGTAGTTGCCAGCCTCCTCTACGTCAACCTTGTAAGAGTAAGCCTTTGCGGCATTCTCCTCTACATCTACGGCTGCCACACGCTGCCACTCGCCTTTCACACCCTTCTTGCACTCCACGAACATAGAGTCGGCAAACTCGCCGTTAGGGTTCGTCCACGAGAGCATGCAGATAGAAGAGCGTGGCACGAAGGTAGCGGTCAGCTCCTGAGGCGCATAGGTCTTCGGATTGGTAGGCACATACTCATACTTCTCGTTATACGCCAGCTTCTCAGGCAGTGCCGCATAGTATTCACCTATAGGGGTAAGCTTGTCGCCCGCAATGGCATAGCGGCAATCCTGCACATTATTATAATAGGCATAGCGCTCGATGTATGGCGCATCGTTCAGATAGTCGAGGATAGGAGCCATGTGCTGCATCTGGATGGCATAGTTGGCATCGGTTCCCTTGGTGTCGGAACCCGGCCATCCCGTCCAGTTGGCACCGTAGTTCATCTCGGTAATCCAGATAGGGCGACCGCCGCATCGCTGGCTGATACTCTTCAGCTGGCTCTCCCATCCCGGTTTGTCCTTGAACCAGTAGGCATGCACGGCGATGAAGTCGCATCGCCATCCGCGGGCATCGATAGAGTCGATGAACTCATAGAGCCAGCTGTAGTCGCCTGCCACGGCTGGCGAACCCAGTCGGCGTCCGGTGGCCATCATCTGCGGCCAGTTGGCAAGCACGTTCTTTACATCCACATCCTGCTCCTTGTCGTCGGCCTTGTTTTCCGGCTCGTTGTTACCCAGAATGTTGGCGCTCGCCGTGTTGTTGCCCACATCGGCAATGCCCGGCCATCCCTCGTGGTGGTGCTGGGTTACGTATTCTCTGTCTGTCCAGTCGTTGTGGTTGCTGGCATCCCAGTTGTAGCACCATGAGGTGTTGAACTTCTCCTGCACGCCGTCGTTCCAGTAACCTGCCCATCCGCGCTTGTGTGCATTGTTCCACTTGCTGATGCGGATAAAAGAAATCTTACCCTTCAGCACGCCTGGTATATCGGCTATCTCCTTGTCGGCATGGTCGGCGATGAACACGCGGCTGTAGCCCTGACCGTTGGCCGATGTGGCGAAGCAAACCATGTATCCGCGCTTCAGCTTGAAACTGCGGATGTTGTTGTTGAACGTCTTGTTGCTCGAAAGGTTGTAGATGGTGTTCACATCATAACTGCTGCTTGATGAACCGCCGTAGTTCTCCTCGGTGAATACGGTGAGCGGCTCATTTCCTGAATACGGAAGCAGGATACTGCCGGCGTTGTAGATGCGCAACTGGCAGTTTTTTCCGTTCTGTGCCTTCTCGCCGTTGATGGTGATGTTACCCAGGAAGGCAGATGCCTTGCTTGGCACCAGCTTGTCGAAGATAACCACTGCACGCTCGGTGTTGGCGATATTGATACTACCCGTTGTGGCAAAAGGGTTGGCAGATGAGATGTGATAATCCACATCCTCGCTCAGGGTTACCGGAGCGGTAACCTCAGCCACCGTCTGGGTGGTGTTGCCGGCAACCACCGAGAGTGATGTTGCCAGCAACGCTGAAACCATTATTTTTCTAATATTCATAAATATGAGTTAAGTTGATTAAATAGTTACTAATCTGATATTTACCTAAAGAATTACATTTCCGAATCTTACTTCACTACCACTTTCTTGCCATCTACGATGTAGATGCCCTGTGGCAATCCGCTCAGGTTCCTGCCGTTCTTCTTTACCAGCTGTCCGCCCAGGGTATAGATGCCCTGCTGGCGATGCGCCTTGTCGGCGGTTACTTCCTGGATGCCTGTAGATGGATCCTCGGCTCCGTAATAGTAGAGGCGGAAGTTGTCGCAGATGCTCCACCAGCTGGAACCCGTGTTCTTTTCCGACTTCATGCCGATGGTCATCGTGGCACGATACTTGGTGGTGGCCTTCACGCTGTTCTCATAAAGACCGGCTGCGAAATACTTGGCTGCAGATGCCATATCATCAGGCACATACTGGGTACCCACGCTGGCTTCCTTGCCCGACATCAGCTTCTTCTCCTGGGCACCATCCATGATGTGGCAGATGGTCTGCTTGTTGTTCACATTGCCCAGATAGATAAAGGCATCCACATTGTTCTTGCCTGCCTGGTAATCCTGATAGGCTGTGGTGGTAGAGCCAGGGCGCTGGAATGCCTGCACCTTCAACTCATAAACGCCCACAGGCATTCTGTTGAGTTTCTGGTTCATATCGTAGGCACGCTGGTAGAACTCGCCGCAAGAATAGTTCAAGGTTGGTGCCACGCTCCATTCGTCGGCAGCATCCATGCCCGCATTCTGAAGCAGGAAGCTGATATCGAACGGTTCATCGGCTGATGCGGCTATCACATCGCCCAGGAAGTTGCGCAGGGCGGTATTCGCATCATCTTCCATTGCCTCCAGTCGGTCGGCAGATGCAGTTTCGGCTTCCGCCTTCATCTTTTCCAGTTCTGCCTTGAAGGTGGCATCCGTGCCCTCCTTCACCTCCTTGTGAGGCACATCGAGCAGCGCCTCCATCTTGCCGAGCAGGGCAGTCATCTTCTTGGCTACATCCTCACGCAGGGTGGCGGTAAGTTCCTTGGCTTCATCGCTTGTAAGGATGAGCCATCGCTGGGCAGCTCCGGCAGCCGAGAAGTTCAGGGCGTTCGCCTTGATTAGGGAGGTTTCCTGTGCCATCAGGCAGTTCATGCTGTTGTTGGTTACGTTGCCTATCCAGTAGCCATGCTTGGCTTCTCCGTTCAGGGTGGCCACCTCTACCGGTGATGGCAGCAGGTGGAACTGTTCCTTGGCACTTACTTGATCTGTTATCTTGGTCTTGATGCCATTGATGCCCGACATGCTGTAGGTCATGTATCTGCCTGTGGCCACATTCTTCAAGCTATAGTAGCAGGTGGCAGGGTCGAAGGTAACGTTCCATGCGGCACTGTCGTTCTCGGTTGCCTCGTCGGCACTCATGGCTACCCACTGCAGGTTGCCGCTCTTGTCGATGCGCAGGAACTTAGAAGAGATGCCCAGCTCCTCGTTCTTCAGGTAATACTTGGTGTTGTCATCCTGCTCGAACACGTAGGCAGGTGTGGCAAACTGACCCGAAGTTGGTGCCAATCCATCCTCGCCCAGGGCTTCTGCCAGCAGCGAGTTGGCGATGTAGAGATTCTGGGTGCCGTTATCCTCGTGTGCACCGTTTACGCCGTATGGCCACATGTGGGTACCGTCGCCGTTGAGCTGACTGGTAGCATTGTTATCCCAGAAGCGCAGGGCACGGGTTACTCGGCTTCCCAGCCAGTAGCCGTGGGTGGTGTTGGCACGCAGGAAGGCATTGTTCTGCCAGGTGCCGATGGTTCCCACGCCGATGGCATGGAGCATTTCGTGGAGCAGGGTTCCCGTGCGCTGGTAAGAGGCGTTAGGTCCTACTCGCATCCATCCGCCGTAGCTGCAGTCGGCAGTAGGTGTGTCGGCACCATAGTGGATGGAGATATGAAGTCCATTGATGCCGGTGTATTCATTCCAGAGGTTGACGGCTTCCTTAGCCGCACTCTGAATACGGGTGTCGGCATCGCCCGAGAAGCCTTCGATGCTGTAGGTGATGCCTCCGCCCGGACGGGTTATCGCCTTTACGGGTTCGCCATATACCACGGTGCCATCCTTCTTCATCACGTAGGCACGGATATAATATACGGTGGCTGGCTGCAAGCCCGACATGTTATAGATGTTACCGTTGTTGCTGATATAGCTCTTGGTGGTAGCATCTTCTACGGTTGGGGTTGTGTTTGTAGAAGAATAGCAGAATCCCTGCTCCTTGATGGTGCTGGTGGCGATGCCACTCACGTTCATTCTACCATAGATGTGTGTGGCGCCGCTCAACCAGGTTTTGTTGGTTTGCACCACGTCGGCAGCAAAGGCTGGGGTTACGGTTCCCACCGAAGCCAGCGCCAGTGCCAACATTACTTTTGAGTACATTTTTTTCATTTCGTTCTGTTTTGAATAGTTGTTGTTTTGATTAATTGTTTCACTGAAGTTTCGCAAGCAGCTTCCTGCCGTCCCCGAAGGGGACCGGAGGTTACTTGCGAAACTTGAATTATTTCATTTTCTTCTTTCCGCCCTGGATATAAATCCCCTGGGCAGGCTTGGATTTCAGCTTCATGCCATCCAGGCGATAGATGCCCTGCTTGGCTTTCTTGGCAGATGCTGATGCAGATGCATCCGCCTCCACACCCTTGATACCAGATGTGGTGGCATCCAGATAGGTGAGCTTGAAGTTGTCGAAGCAGCACCAGTCGGCATCAATACGCTGCTGGCTCCTGATGCCCAGACGCAGCACACCATCCGTTACCACACAATTAATAACATTGTGATAGAGGTCGTTGGTGTTGAACGCCTCGTTTGCCTGACTCACATTGTCCGGATAGCTATAAGGCGAAACGCTGTAGGCATCCGTATCATAGAGCGAGCATACCGGCTTCTCCTCGCCGTTGGCATAGAAGATGGCATTGATGGTTTCCGTGCCGTTGTCATGCGATGTCACTGCCTGCGAGATGCCACCCGCACGGTAGAAACTCTGCACTTCCACACGATAGTGGCCGTTTGGCAAGCCCGTCAGCTCCTGATAGAAGTCGAAGGTCTTGTTATAGTGCTCAGCCACACCTGCCGATGCTGCGGTAAACGATGTTCCGCTCCATCCCGTAGCACCCTCGGAGAAATCAGGGTTCTTCAACAGGAAGGTGAGATCAGACAACTTGCCCGCTGCTGCCTCCTGCTTCAGATACTCATCATATCCGTTCAGGGCATCCTTCAGGGCAGTGTATGCCTTCTGCATGCTTTCACACTCCTCATCGAAACTGCCCGATGTGGCAAGTGCCTGGTCGCCAAATTCAATGGCATCATTCAATGCCTGCAATGGCTGAACCGCCTGCAGCTTCCTGGCTTGCTTCAGCATACTTACCACCTGCTCCCAGGTTTCCAGATGCTGGTACTCCTTCTGCGTAAGCTTCACGAACGAACCGTGCTGCGGCTGCACATTGCCCTGGATGTTGGTCAAGCCCTGAGGGTTCATGCAGTGCTCATCCAAATCTACCAGGCGATAGCCACCGCCACTGTAGTTCTGGTAAGCGAGCTTCCAGGTTCTGCTGCCGATAGGACGGAAGAGACTTGGTGCCTCTATCGACTTGCCCTTCTCATACACATCGAAGTCATCCACCAGGTTCCACTGGCAGGTACCCGTGGTCTTATCGCCCGGCACCAGCTGCTTGGCTCTCGCCTGCTTCAGGTGGTGCTCGCCGCTCTCGGTCTTATAGATCATCACGTATTCCCCATCCACCTTATTATATACGATGTCGGCATCAATGATGTCGTAACCCGGGTCGAAGTAGAGCTTTGGCAGCGATACCTCGGTAAGATCCTCGTTCACCAGCGAATAGTAGATGCGATGACGGTCAGGGAATCCCACGGAGTAATATACCACATACTTCTTGGTTTGCGGGTCGTAGATAACCTGCGGTGCCCAGGCAGCCGTCATATCCTTCACGTCGGTAAGTCCCAAAGCCTTCATGTTCTCCGGACTTTCCAGGTCTATGCTGATGCTCTTGTCCCAGTGTACCAGGTCGTTGCTCAGCATCAGCACCATGATGTGGTTGCTGTTCCATCCCAGTCGGGATGTCATGTCGGTGCCAGCCAGCATAAACTTGCCGCTCTGGGTGCGGGTAACGTAGGCATCACGCATGCCGCCCGTCTGCGTATATTTCTTGGTATCAAACACTTCACCACTGTTAAAGAGGTCGTTGAAGCTGTTGCCGTAACGGCTCAGGGCGAAGCAGGTAATTTCCTGCGAAGCATGCATGTGGGCATAGAGATAGCCGTATTTATCGGCATCCTCGGCAAGCACATCGTCCTTCACCTCGTCAGCCACATCGCTCACCTTCAGCTTGAACACATTGAGCGAGTAAGCCGGAATCTCCAGCTGGTTCACATCGCTGAGTGCCTGCTCGTCGGTAGGAACCACCTTCAGCGGTTCATCCATCGTATTCTCATCGGTTCCGTTCTCCGAAGTCAGTCGAACCACGGTGCCCTGCTCCGCCTTCATGTTCTTGAGGTTCAAATCCAGGGTAGCCGCCTTGGCATTCGGATTCACCACCTTGAGATAAAGCATGCCCTGCTCTTCATCAATCTGAGCCGACTGGTAGATGAGCTGGTCGGCAGGAAGCGAGAACTGGTGGATGGTGTTGCCATCCAGTTTGCAGGTCACCTGGTTGCCATCCACATCAATCTCAATATCATACCATCGGTTGGTTTCTATTCTTCCCGAAGCCGTGGCAACGGTGGTCTTGCTTCCGTTGATGCATTGCTCCACACCGTGACTGGTGTTGTTCCAGCCGCCCAGGTTCCACCAGCAGTAGTTGTCGGCATCCTGGTAGTTGAAGATGATGAGGAAGCCTTCGCCTCCACCCGTCTTTCTGGCTCTGAGCTTATAGGTATAGTGAGAATCGGAGATAACCTTGGCATTCACGTTGGTGCAGTTGGTGCCACTTCCGTTCTGCGAAAGCATGCCATCGCTGATGCTCCAGCTGCCCTCTCCGGCATTCCAGCCAGCAGAGGCATCTAAAGATGAACTTGAGTTTCCAGCCTTCACCTCCACATCGTCGTAATCCACCTGGGTTGCCCATGAACCCACGCCCACCTTGTAATCGCCGGTGGTGGTCACATTTCCGGTTTCCGTCCATTTCAGGTTCTGCTTGCCCAGATGGTTGCCCAGCAGTTTCTGCACGTAGTAAGAAGGGGTACAGAAGTTCTTGGCGGCATTGAAGTGAATCATATCGTATGCCCACAGAGGGTCCTGCTCGTGGGTGAAGATAGGGGCAAAGCTTGCCAGCTTGCATACATCCGAATTCTTCTCCATGCCCAGCATGTAGATGGCTTCACCCAGGGCACTGTTCAGATTGCCATACTTGCCGTAGGCACCCTGATTGGCAGCATATTCGCCGTTATAAACGCCGATGGAGCGGTTGTAGAGGTCGTACTTGTTATAGTTGTTTCTCATCCATTGATAAGAACGGTAGTAATGCTCATCTACCAGATCTACAGGCGAATCGAGCACCCACGAAGGGTTGTCGGTGCCCCATGCCTCCACGTTGCCGATAATCACGATATCAGGATATTTGGCGTGGATGGCATCATAGAACTTGGCATAGCGGCGACTGTACTCGAAGCGTGCCTCCGGCTGACCGTTCTCATTGCCTACCTCGATGAATTTAAGTCCGTATGGCTCCTTGTGACCGTTGGCGATGCGGCGTCTTCCCCACTCTGTGGTTTCATCGCCGTTGGCATACTCTATGGCATCCAGGGTATTCTGCACCAGGGTATCCACCTGCTCGAAAGGCACGGTGAAGCCATGACACAAACCCACGTTCACCACAAACATCGGGGCGGCATTCAGATCTTCGCACAGCTGCAGATACTCATCATATCCCAATCCGTCGGAAGAGCGGTAGTGCCAGTTGTTGTTCCAATGTCCGGGGCGCTCTTCTATAGGACCCAATGTAGATTTCCATCTGAAGGCGTTCTCGTAACTGTCCTGTCCTTCCACGTAGCATCCGCCAGGGAAGCGGAGGAAAGTTGGCTTGGTATCATAGAGCAGTTGTGCCAGGTCGGGGCGCAATCCGTTGGTGCGTCCTTTCCAGGTAGCAGGCATCAGCGACACCACATCCAGGTAGAGGGTGCCGTTGTTAGAAGAAAGAAGGGCAAAGCGTCCGTCGCTGCAATCGGCTGTAGCCTTGATGGTTGCCGAGAGCTTTACCCATTTGTTAGTTTCCAGCTTACCCTGCAGCCCTACCTCTTCAGAGGCAGCCGAGCCATCCGCCTTCTGCAACTGGCCATAGATTTTGCCGTTGAAGCTGGTAGATGCCTTGACCCATAGGTTGAGGGTATAGGTGGAATCGGTAACGAAGCTCATTCCCCAGAAGCCGCTGTTGCTGATACCCGCCTTTCGGGCATCGCTGGCTCCTGAGATAGAAACACGAAGATTGGTTTGCTGGGCACTGTTGAGCTGCTGGGTGTTATTGAGTGAGAGATTCACCGTCTGTCCGCCCTGTCTGATCGCCGACCAATATTCGGGTGTAGAAGTGTTATCCTCGAAAGAACGGTTTCTGATGAGTTCTGCATAGAGTCCTCCATCTCCTGCATGGTTGATTTCCTCGAAGAAGAGACCATACTGGTAGTCGCTGATCATGGCAGATCGCTGGGTGGCATCTATGTTCATCTTCACCTGTGCCTGAGCCGCAGCAGAAAGCGAGAGGCAGAGGAGGGTACTGAAGAGAACCGGTTTATGGTTGAATATTTTCATGATTTGTTATGATGATAATATAGATAATAGAAACAAGATGCTCTGCTTTTTGAGCATAAGCTATCTCTGAAAACAAAAAAGGCAGACAGAAACAGAAGGTTTTCACTCTCTGTATTCCGTCTGCCCTAAAATTATCTAGTTACTAAAACAAGCTAGTTTTCAGATTACTTCATGATAATCTTGCTAACCTTCTTAGAACCATCGCTCAATGTAGTAACTACAACGTTGATACCTCTCTGGAGCTTACCGATGAGCATACCGGCAGCGTTGTAGATCTTGGTACCCATTGTAGCGTTACCAGCAGCGTTCTCGATATCCTTGATAGCTGTAACAGGCTCGTTAGGATCGTAACCAGCGTACTCCAAGGTGAAGCTCTTGATGATTGTCCAGTCATTATCTACCTTAGCATCCTTGTATGCACCGATATAGAATGCGCTCTTACCGTCGTAAACAATCTTCAGAGGCTCTGTCTCATACTTAGAACCAACCTGCTCTGACTTGAAGAATGCCTGTGCAGTGGTCATATCGTTAGGAATCCAGATACTCTCATCATCATCAGCACCCTCAACATACTTGGTCAAACCAGCTGTGTTACCCAAAGCAGCATAGGTGTTCAAGTCAACACCCTTAATCTGGCAAGCTGCGATAGGCTTCAAAGCCTCTTCTGCTTCACGTGTTTCGCCATCAGTAGAGAAGTAGATGAATGCATTATCATTGTTCTCATACTTCTTCACTGTCTCATTCTCATCAACGTAAGCATTTGCATTGTTACCATCACGATAGTAAGCCTTGCTCTTCAGGTAGTATGTACCTGCAGGGAGACCCACAATCTGCTGCTGTACATCGAATGCGCAGTTGAAGAACTCACCAGCCTCAACCTTGTTGCCTGCCTGGAAGGCGAAGTTACCTGTCTTCACTGTCCAACCGGTCTTATCCATGGTTGCGAAGTCTGGGTTAACGAGAACGTTAGAGATATCAACCGGATTTTCCTTTGTAGCAGTCTTGGCTGCATCATAAATGATGTAATCGATAACGCCCTTTTCCAAAGCTGTGATAGCAGTAGCTACATCAGCATCAGCCACAGCACCATCGTAAGCAGCCTCGGCTGCTGACTTAGCAGCTGTATATACAGCCTTAGCAGCATCAGAAGTTACATGGCTTGCCTCGTTGCTTTCATAACGAACCTGAGCAGCATCGATAGCTGCGCCCAGTGGCTTGTAAGCCGCGATAGAAGCCTTAGCAGCCTCGATAGCAACAGAAGCAGCATTGATACCAGCAACAGAACCTGCAGTTTCAAGCTCGTTGATAGCATTCTGCAATGCAGTACGAACCTCAGCATTCATCTTAGAACCCAAGAGTTCCTTACCCTGAGCGATAACAGGAGCTGATACCAACTGGATGGCAGCAGCATCGTCACCTACGAACTTCGCTGTGAAGTTATCCCAGATTGCCCAGTCGCCAGCATTTGAGCTAGGACGAGCAGTTTCACGCACACCGAGGCGGATAGGCTCACCCTCCTCTGCGTAAACCAATACTGTGGTCTTGTAAGCCTCTGGATTTTCCGCACATGCAGTAGCAAAGCCCTTCATTGAGTTAGGGATATAAACATCCTTACCATCAGCATTTGTATATTTATAATCAGCAGGGCTACCACCAGATTCAGCATCCATACCATATGTATAAGGAGAAGCGAACTTGCTCTCCAAATTGTTAGCATAGAGAACTGCTGTAATATCCTCAGAACCATTGCCATAAGCAACAGATGCTACATCATTGTTAGCAACACGATGGAATGCCTGTGCAGAAATCTCGTAAACACCGGTCTTAGGAGCTTCAATCTCCTGATACATATCGAATGTTGCCTGGTAAGCCTCGCAGTTCATATTATCCTTGCTTACTGCCTTTACACCTGTCCAACCCTCACCGGTACCTGTATCGAATGAAGGGTTAGCGAGCATGTAGGTGATATCAACACCTGCTACGACTCTCAGCTTGCGAGACTCCTTAAGCTCGGCCTTCAACTTACCCATATACTCATCGAGCTGGGCATTGTCAAGCGTATGATTATAGAGGGCAAGCTCATCAAGAGCGGTACCATCACCACAATCATCTACCAATTTAAAGAAAGCATCAGTAGCTACGTCACCCTCACCCAGGAATGCCTGTACTTCATCATTCAAAGTCTGCAATTCAGCATATTTGGCTGCACTTATGTTCATGGTCTCAACAGCCTCTTGAATCTTGGCCTTCTGAGCAAGAATATCCTCCTGAGAAGCAGTTTCATCCATGTTCAAACCTGCCTCAGCAAGTTCGGCAACAGTCTCAATATATCCTGGATAAGCAGCAGAAGAAAGCACCTCGGCTGTCTGATAAGCCTCAGTAGCAACATTCTGCATATCGAGAAGATACATCATCTGTGAATCAGCACCATAGTATTCTACCTGGAACTCATCTACGAACAACCAGTTGGCTGTAGTATTCTCGAGTTTGAGACCGAAGTTCACATTTTCGCCTTCCTTCACCTCGAACATGAATTCAAACTTCTGAGGAGCACCTGGATCTGTAGCTACCTTCTTCGCATTCTCCTTAGAGTCGGTGTTAGCGAAGAGTGTTACACCATCTACAGCGTAACCTGCGCCCCTACCCTGATGGCAAGCCATTGCATAGCAAGAAACCTTGTAAGCACCTGCTGGCAAGTTGGTCAATGTCTGAGAGAGATAACCATCGCTCAAATGACCGGTATTCTCAGCATTGTTTGTCTCTGGGTTAGAAGATGAATTAATCCAACGCTCGATGAACTTGCTTGTCTGGAAGCCATCAGGAGCGGTATATGTAGAAGAATGTGCCTGCCAGTTGGTACCATGACCACCTGAACCTTGGTTACCATCCTTATCGTAAACGCAATCGTGATCCCAGCCATCCAAAGCATCGCAGTTGGCATTGGTGATATACTCTGTAAGAATTACAGGATCTGTAGCTGTAGCTGAACCCATTGTCTGGTTACGGCGAACATCACTGATATACTGCTTGGCTGCCTTCAGTTCCTCTAATGTAGCATTAGGATTCTGATAAACGGCAACAGACTTAGATACGTCTAAGCCTTCATCCACAGCTTCGTTGATAGCCGTCATCATCTCAACACGCAGCGCATAACAATTATACGCCTCTCTTGTCAGGGCCTTCCACTCGATACCATATTCTGATGCGCCCTCTGCCTGCATGTTCAGAGCAGGTCGGAACAACAGATCTTTAGGCTCCTTACCCTCACCATCCAAGCCTGTATCACTAGGATTCCATCCTGCACGGGTGTTGCTTGTCTGATCCTTGTTAGCGATGGTATCTGCCTGAATTTCAAAGCTCTTACCATCCTTCAAATAAATCTCCCAGTTGCACTTGGCAAGACCCTGGTTGTTGTAATCTACATAAGAGCTACCGCCGTTCTCATCAAAACTGTTGGTAAAAATCTTTCTGCCGTAAGTATCATCAGCAGAATTATTGAACAAGGTAAAAGTACCATTAGGTACATCCTTTGTCTTGTTAGGGACGATGGCAATAGCCATACCCTTGTCACCCAAACTTGTCTGGGTGTTCCAACCATTGCTGTTAACGAGGAACTTCTGTGCCTTTACGTTATAAACATACACTGTGTCAGTACCGTCTAACTTCAACTGTACTGGTTCTGGGAATGCTGGTGCTTCCACTTTCTGTGCCTGTGCCTCTGTAGCACCGATGCCGGCTGCTAAGATGGCTGAGAAAAGTAAACGTTTGTCCATTGCTATTTGGTTTAATTTTTGGTTTGAGAAGTAATTAGCTTCTTAACTTATTTGAATAATTGATTTGCTTGCAAAATTAGCAATAAAATGAATACGAGCAACTTTTTCGGGTAGAAATCTACACCAAATTTAGATTATTTAACTAAAATCAGTCTATTTCGGAACTTAGAAAAGAGTGCTACCTTATTGTATAAGTGTCGTTTTACAACAAATGTGCTTTAGAAGTTAGCACAAAAAACAGACAATACGCAACCCTTTATGTTAAACATAGTTAAGAGAGAAGGATTTCTTGATTAAAATCAACTAAGTTTCTTAAAAACTTGTTATCTTTGCACCGGATAAACTAACAGACATCAACTATAAATAAAAAATAAATCAATATGCAGAGCATTTATGATCAAATCTCAATAGGTAGAAAGCTATTTTCACCGAAGTTTTCAGGAGGTACTTTTCATGTCAGTTCCACCAAAAAGGGGGAGCTTACATAATCATACCCAGTGTTAACTAGCAATAAACCAAACATCAAATAAACAAAACATGAGCAACCGTTTAATTAAAGATTCGCATTTTGCGATCATCGGTATGTGCGCAGCATTAGCCCTAGGTGGCTTCAATGCCTGCACCGACTCTTACGACCTTGACGAACAGGGAAACAATCCTGAATGGTTGGGAAAGAGTATCTACGAAGAGCTGCAGAACCCTAGCGGTACAAGCCTTCAGGGTACTTTCAACACCTACCTCAAGTTGATTGATGACCTGGGTTACAAGGATGTTATGTTGAAGACGGGTTCCAAGACTGTGTTCGTTGCCAACGACTCAGCTTTCAACAAGTTCTTCGAAAGTAATTCATGGGACGTACATTCGTACGACGAATTGACACTCCCTATGAAGAAACAACTCTTCTATGCTTCCGTGCTGGATAATGCTATCCAGACAGAGATGCTTTCTAACGTGGAAAGCAACGGAGGCGTCCTCTCTAGAGGTATTGCACTGAAGCACCAGACTTCAGCCAATGCCATTGATACGGTATATCATTTCTACAACCGCGGCGTGATGCCCCAGAACAACTCCTACTGGGATAAGTATATCGACGGCATCGACGTGGTGATGGACAACAGCCGCCCGATGATGGTACACTTCACCCAGGAGCAGATGCTGAACAACGGTATCACCAACGAAGACTTCTCTGTGATCACCAGTCGTCCTTACGATGGCAGTACCTACATCTTCAAGAACAAGGTCATTGCCAGCGACATCACCTGCGTGAATGGTTACCTGAACCAGACAGACGGCGTGATTGTGCCTCCAGGCAACCTGGCTCAGATGCTCCGCGAAAGCGATGACACCCATTGGTTCAGCCGCATGCTCGACCGCTTCTGTGCACCTTACTACGATGCACAAACCACCCTTAACTACAACGACAATGCCAAGCTGAACAACACCCACCAGATTGACTCCATCTATCAGTGGCGTTACTTCAGCGAGCGTTCGCAGGGTGCTCAGGCATTGGAGCGTGACCCACAGGGCGTGAAGCTTCCTACAGATAAGCTTCTGAGATTCGACCCGGGATGGAACCAGTATTACAGCTCATACGGCACCATGCTCGCCGACATGGGTTCCATGTTTGTTCCTACCGACAAGGCTATCAAGGAGTACTTCACCAACCCATCCAACGGTGGTTACAACATCATGAAGCTCTACGCCAAGAAGCCAATCAACGACGAAAACTTCGCAGAGAACCTGGATAGTATTCCTAGCAATATCATCCGTTCGTTCGTGAACAACCTGATGAATACATCCTTCGTGCAGTCAGTGCCAAGCAAGTTTGGTACCATCATGGACGAGGCGAGTGACCCTATCGGCATCACCACCGGTGATATCAGCAAGGCTGCCGACGGCTCATACGACGTGAGAATCGCCAACAACGGTGCCATCTACATGCTCGACCGCGTAGTTCCACCTATTTCATATAATATCGTATCTACCCCAGCCTTGCTGCGTAAGGCACGCGACCTGGGTGTGATCAACTGGGCCATCCAGGACAAGGATAACCTGAAGGTGAACTTCTATGCCTACCTGCGTGCCAGCACAGCCAACTATGCGCTGTTCCTGCCAGACAACCACGCTTTCTGCGGTGGAGGTGATTTCTACTATGTTGATCCGGTTTCTCTGGGCAAGAACTACAAGGAAGGTCCTCGTGTGCTCCACTTCTATTATAAAGATGTGAACAAGGACAATATCATCTCGGCATCAGCCTTCAAGTATAACACTACCAATGGTTCCATCAGCGAAGATTCAACCGTCGTAACCGTAGGTGAGGTGACCGACCGACTGATTGATATCCTGAACTACCACACCGTATCGCTTGCACAGGGCGAGAAGTTCGGCGGCAACAAGTTCTACAAGACCAAGCATGGTGGTGAAATTAAAATCAGCGGTGCAGGCGTTGGCGCTACCGTGAAGAGCGGTGGTCAGATCAACGGCATGGCAGGCACGAACTTCGCATTGCCACCTTCAGAAATCAAGGAAGCTACTACCGACTACAGCAATGGTAGCACCTTCGTGATCAACCGCGTGATTCAGGCACCACAAACCAGCGTATTCGGCTGCCTGAGCAACCACAGCCAATTCAGCAAGTTCATGAATTTGTGTATGCCAGCCGATTTGAGCACGATCCTTACCAGCATCGGAATCAAAGACAGCGAACAGAAGCAGTTCACCGTGTTCACCAACCAGTTTGATACAAACATCAACACGAACAAGCTCTACGACTGCCTCGACTACAACGTAGCGTTCTTCAACACATACAACTACACGCTGTATGCACCAAACAACGACGCTATGGACGAAGCCTTCAAGCGCGGTCTTCCAACCTGGGAGCAGGTGCAGCAGGTTCTCGCCGATGCTGAGCATGGTTCAAGCGACCAGCAGCTGGAGGCAAAGGCAAAGGCAAAGGATATGGTGGAGGCCATCAGAAACTTCATCCGCTACCACTTCCAGGACTTCGCCCTCTATGCCGACAACACCGTGGATTTCGGAGATGCTCCTAAAGACAAAGACGACAAGTACAGCTTCCAGACATCCTGCGTGGATGGTACCATCTATAAGCCTCTGTACGTGAGCGGCGGAAGCGACAAGCTCTACGTAACCGACCTCGCCGGCAACACCATTACCATCAATGGCAACGACAGCGACAGAGAGAAACTTGTGAACTACATGACTCGTGACTACACCTTCTACAAGTGGATGATCAACACCTCATCATTCGCAGCCATTCACGAGATTTCCGAGCCACTCTGCATCAACAAGAGCAAGCGCTACGACGACCGCTTTGCCAGCAACACCGAAGCTGCCAAGCAATCACGAATCAAGCGCCTCAACGCTTTGTACTATGCCCAGAAGCACGGACAGAAGTACTACAAATAAATTCACAATCAAGCATGTAATATAATGAACAATATAAGAACATATCTTACGGCAGCCGCCCTGTGCAGCACCATGACCATCGCCGCCCAGGGGCAGCGTGTATCAGGTACTGTATCCGACGAGTTCGGTCCTGTGATTGGCTGTAACGTCATAGAGAAGGATGCCAACAACCGTAACGTCAACGCTACCGTTACCGACGTGAACGGTAACTTCCAGCTGACAGTGAAGAATCCAAAGCACAAACTCGTTGTCACCTTCGTGGGTTACAAGCCTTACTCCAAGGTAATCGGCTCGCAAACCAACTTCGAAATCCTGCTGAAGGATGAGAACCAGATTGAAGCTGTCACCGTTACTGCCAAGCAGCGCTTCCGTGGCGACGGTTTGAGCATTCCTAAGAACGAGCTTTCTGTGGCTACACAGACCTTGAACATGAACAAGGTGGATGGTCTTGCCTTTACCAGTGCCGACGAGGCTTTACAGGGTCAGATTGCAGGTCTCGACATCGTTGCCAACTCCGGTAACCTGGGTGCCGGTACTACCATGCGTATGCGTGGTGTTACCACCATCAACGGTTCTTCTGAGCCTCTGATCGTAGTAAACGGTAACATCATGGATGTGCCGGGTGCCGAGAACACCGACTGGTCAACCGCT